>Ga0209223_10000639_pt1 | contig 40004 bp, 42 predicted proteins | sample COG_06_FD_184750 | JGI IMG/M metagenome (GOLD analysis project Ga0209223, IMG submission 184750) | Pelagic Microbial community sample from North Sea - COGITO 998_met_06 (SPAdes) (version 2) | ecosystem: Environmental > Aquatic > Marine > Neritic zone/Coastal water | place: Helgoland, sampling...
GACGGTTTTAAAACTAGAATACTGGCTAAAATTACCGCAATGACTATCATACAATTTATTAATAAATTTCATTTTGAACGAAATATTAATAATCTTAAAATTAATATAACCTAAATGCACAACGGGTTAGATTGTTATTTTAATAATCTAATCATTTCATTTTCTTGATATTTAGTCTGTTTATTATATGGACTTTTGTTTTTTTAGGTTTCATATTGTCAGTGCAAATAATAGCTGTACTTTTGCAGTTCAAAAAAAACACGAGAAATGACTGAATTTATTAGAAAAATTGCTCAAAATCCTAAAGATGATATTTTAGCGGGGATTACCGTTTCTTTGGCAATGATTCCTGAAGTAGTAGCTTTTGCATTTGTTGCTCAAATAGATCCTTTAGTAGCACTTTCAGGTGCTTTTATGATTGGATTGATAACTGCAGTTTTTGGAGGTAGACCTGGTTTGATTTCGGGTGCTGCTGGTGCAGTGGCGGTTATTTTTGTGAATATGATTGCAGAAGGGCATTCTAAAGGGATGTTGTTCGATGCCCCTGTTGAGAATATGGGGTATTTCTATCTACTAGCAGCAGTTGTGTTGATAGGAGTCATTCAGATAGGAGCCGGTGTTTTGAAGTTAGGAAGATTTGTTCGATTGATTCCGCATCCAGTAATGATGGGGTTTGTTAATGGATTGGCTATCGTTATTTTTATGGCTCAAGTAAGAATGTTTTCACATAAAGAAATGTCAGTTGCTGCCGATGGTGTAAAGCAATATCTGAATATTCCAATGGAAGGAATGGAATTATATACGATGTTAGGTTTGGTTGGGTTGACCATGGCTATCATATGGTTCTTGCCAAAAATTACTACAAAAATTCCAGCAGCTTTAACTGCGATATTAGTGACTACAGCAGTGGTCGTTTTTGGTGGCCTGGACGTGAGTACTGTAGGTTCTTATATTATTGAAGGTGGTGGAGAAGGACTGAAAGGTGAGTTTCCTACACCAAACACAGATCTTTGGAAAAACCTTCCAATCAACTTAGATACCTTGAAATTTATCTTGCCGTATGCATTTTTAGCAGCTTCGGTAGGGTTGATTGAATCTTTAATGACTATGAATTTAGTGGATGATTTGACGGAAACACGTGGTAACGGTAACAGAGAATGCGTTGCGCAAGGTGCCGGGAATATTGTAAGTGGTTTGTTTGGAGGAACAGGTGGTTGTGGTATGATTGGACAAACTGTGATTAATATCAACGCTGGAGGTAGAGGACGTTTGTCTGGTATTATGATGGCATTGACTTTATTGACTTTTATTTTGTTTACAGATAAATATATTGAGCAAGTTCCAATCGCAGCATTGGTTGGGGTTATGTTTATGATGGTTATTGAAACTTTTGCATGGTCTAGTTTTAGAATTATTAGAAAAATTCCTGTGGCAGATGCAGTGGTGTTGATAATTGTATCAGCGGTTACCGTTGTTTTTGATTTAGCAATTGCCGTATTTGTAGGGGTAATTATCTCTGCTTTGGTTTTTGCATGGGAAAACGCAACAAAAATTAGAGCTAGAAAAAGAGTAAAAAAGGATGGAACAAAAATATACGAAATTTGGGGGCCATTATTTTTTGGTTCAGTTTCTGGGTTCTTAGAGAAATTTGATATAAAAAATGATCCTGAAAACGTTGAAATAGACTTTGTGGAGTCGCGTGTTAGTGATCATTCGGCCATTGAAGCAATTTCAAACATTGTTGGGAAATATGAAGAAGCAGGAAAAACAATTCGCCTAAAACATTTAAGTGAAGAATGTAAGATTTTATTAACTAAGGGTGATGATAAATTTGAGAAATTGATAATCCAGGATATTGATGATCCTCGTTACCATCTTGCAGCGAACCCAGAAAGATTCACAAAAGGTTTGTATTCTAAATAAACATATAATATAATGCAACGATACCTCAATTTATATTATCAATACTTGAATAGATTTGGACTTTTTCAGTTTCTAGGGAAGAATCTTATAAAATTAGGTCTTGTTGTTGCGTTGTTTTTTGCTACCGTATTTTTACTTGAGAAGTTTGTGATCTCCTTGAAGGAAATATTTTCGGTAATCGTGGATACAGTTGATGTCTGGATGGTGTTTGTTATATTTACTCTTTCTGAATCCTTTTTAGGGTTATTGCCACCTGATTTTTTTATTGTTTGGACTAAGGAGTTAGGCGGAGATATTGGAGTAAACCCATGGCTGTTAACGTTCGCACTAGCTTGTTTATCATATGTAGGTGGTTTGATTTCCTATTTGATAGGAGCTAAGCTAATTCATGTTCCGAGTATTCATGATTGGGCCTTAAAAAAATATGGAGAACTTTTTAAAAATCTAAAAAAATGGGGTGGTTTTTTTGTGGTAATTTCTGCGTTACTACCTATTCCTTTTTCTATAGTTCTTATGATATGTGGATTGACAGGGTATCCTTTTAAATGGGCAGTCTATCTTGGTTTGTTCCGTTTTCTAAGGTTTAGCTTGTATGCAATTTTCTTGTTTACCTTAGTTTAGCTTTCTAATACACTGTTTGGTACCAAGATACTTGCATCACCATTATTTCTCATAATATCTCGTACAATACTAGAGCTTATATAGGAAGTCTCGGCACTTGTAAGTAAAAAGACAGTTTCAATTCCAGATAATTTCCTGTTGGCAATGGCAATGGCTTTTTCAAACTCAAAATCTGCGGGATTACGCAACCCTCTTAAAATAAAATCAGCATCAATAGTTTTACAATAATCTACTGTCAAACCTTTATAGGTTTTCACAGTGATTTTTGGTTCCCCTTGAAATGTCTTTTTGATAAAATTCATCCTTTCTTGAAGAGAAAACATATATTTTTTATCAGCGTTGATTCCAATAGCAACAACAATTTCATCAAAAAGAGGAAGGGCTCTATTGATAATATCAAAGTGACCTAACGTGATGGGATCAAAAGACCCTGGAAAAACTGCTTTTTTCATAAGATGGTTATAAGTATATCAAAGATACTATTTTATTGTTTAGAGTGTAAATCGCTTGTTATATGTCGGCTTGCTTTATAAAGTCTTCAAATTCATAAAACCAAAGTTCAAAGGCTGACATGTTTTTATTGAAAAATTGAAAAGCATTTCCCCAAGTGTTTTTGTCGTAAATGCTAAACTTTTCGTCTAGTTTCACATAGATCCTCGAGATTGTTTTGCCTGTTTCTTCTAACACATATTCTTGATCGAAAATAACATCAGGGAGGTAATCATTTTCAGTAACCTTTTTTAAGGCCGCAACTTGCTCGTATAGCAACTCTCTTTTTGTTTCGCTATTTGGTTCTATATCCAATAATACCATGGCGGTTTTATTATCAGCATAGAACTTAAAACTAAAACCTTTGATTTTGGTGTTGTATAGGAGCCATTTTCTTGGAAATGATTTACCGTAATTTGTCCAGAAATGTTTTCTTAATGCTGCTGCTTCTTCCTTGCTAAACATTCTTTTTGTTTGCTTTGTAAATTAAACTTAGGCTAAGTTTTGTTTATAATATAGTTTTAAGTTGTTGAAAGATATCAATTGATTGAAGATATAGAAAACTGCAGACAACTTATTCCTTAGGAAATGATTTTTTTACAAATTTGGTAAGAATTACAATATGTACACCATTGATTCTTCCTTCTATATGTTCTGCATTGTCATGTGTAAGAGAAATATTTCTAACCGAAGTTCCACGTTTTGCAGTGAAATTTCCACCACCTTTCACATCTAAATCTTGGGTTAACGTAATCGTATCTCCATTGCTCAGTAAAGCTCCATTACAATCTTTATGAATTATTTTTTCATCTTCACTCAAACCTTCTCCAGTAGCTGCAGCATATTTTAAAACAGCTTCCTCAAGATACATCATGTCCAATAGATCCTGCGGCCATCCTTCATTTTTTAGGCGATTTAGCATGCGCCAAGCAATCACTTTTACGCTGTCAAACTCACTCCACATACTATCATTCAAACAACGCCAATGATTTGGATCAGTGCTCTCAGGATTTTCTATTTGTTCCGTGCAAGTAGCACAAGCTAAAATATGCTCATCGATACCCCCTGTATTCATTGGTTTTATCTGATAAGGAGCTAATTCGTGCGTAGCTCCACATAATTCGCAAGTGGATCCACTTCTTGTTTCTAATTCGGCTAGTATGCTCATATGTTTAAACTGTTTGTTTGACAAGGTGCAAACTTACATTATTCTTTTAGACTTCAGAATAATTCCTGATTTAAAATTGTACAGAAATACTAGTGATTATGATTACAAAAACTAATAAATACAATACCAATGGAATTACAAATTTCAACCATTTGTCATATCCCACATTTACAATTGCCAAAGATGCTAAAATAAGTCCCGTTGGATTGATAAACGCAAAAAGTCCCATTCCATATAAATAACAATTGACTATAATCTCTCTTCCAAAACCTACAGTATCTGCCAATGGAGCCATTATAGGCATAGTTAAAACTGCCATACCTGAGGAAGATGGTATAAAAAACGACAAGCCTCCGTAAATAAACACCAATAGGTTTGCAAATAGACCTTGATGCATATCAGCGGTAAATTCACTGGCATGATAAAGGATCGTATTGCTGATCATACCATCATCCATGACGATGGAAATCCCTCTTGCAATACCGATAATGAAAGCGACACCTAACAATTCACTTGCTCCCTTTATAAAAGTTGAAACAAATATTTTTTCGTTGATTTGTCCCAAAAATCCAATCAAAACTGCTCCAGCAAAAAAGACAGTAGTCATTTCTACAAACCACCATTCTAAATTAGAAACTCCATAAATCATCACAACAAAACAACTTGTAAAAACAATGAGAATCAATCGCAATTGAAGGTTGAGTTTTAAAGGCTTGAGTTTCATAAACTGAGCCTCGATTTCCTTTTTTTGATCAAATATCAAGGAGTTTTCGGGAGATTTTTGAACTTTTTTACCATAGCGAATGATGTAAGCGATACAGATAATTGTTGCCAATAGTAAGAATAAGATTCGTAATTCAATACCATCTGTCCAGTTGATTCCGGCTGAATCGGATGCGATAATAGTACTGAATGGATTGGTAGTAGAAAACATCGTTCCTACTGAGGAACCTATATAAACAGAAGCCAAGGCAACCATGGCATCGTATTTTGCCGCTAAAAATATGGGAATTAAAATTGGGTAAAAGGCAATGGTTTCCTCTGCGAGTCCAAATGTAGTTCCTCCGATAGTTATAGCGGTTGTGGTTAAGATGATTAATAAATATTCTTTTCCTTTTAAAACACTACCTAACCATGAAATACCCGCATCAAATGCTCCGGTGTAATTCATAACCCCAATCAATCCACCCAAAATGAGTACCAAAAATATAATATCGGCAGCAGCAATTACACCTTTGATAGGTGCTTTTAAAAAGGCAATTGCATTTTGTGGTTTTGATTCTAATTGTTGATAGGTATTGGGAATGGTAATTGGTTTCCAGATAGATCCTGAAATAAATTTCTCAAGTGGTATTACAATTTGTAAGGAATCAAGTGTGTGTTGAGTTGCTTGAATTTTTTTATCTGTGTCCTGTGAATGAATAACAAAAGTAATATCCTCTGAATCATAAGAAATAGTGTCGTAGGCTCCTGCGGGAATCAACCAGGTTAGAATCACTACAAAAGCGCAAATGATTAGTAAAAAAGAGGGAGCAGAGGGAATGCTAAATTTTTTCATATTAAAAACTCCATTTGAATCTCCAGTAAATACCGTTTCCAATATTTTTAAAAGAACTGGTTGAAAATTCTTGCCAAAAAAACTGACCTATGACATCTAGATCTAAGTTGTTCATTATACTAAAGGTAGTGGTAGGAGCAAGGGATAAACTATTCACTCCAAAACTATATACTGTCATTAAAGAGCCTGTGAAAACTGGACTAAACATATAAGAAACAGTTCCCATCGCATTGTGTTTTGCGGGCATTAAATATTCTGCATTGGGAACTTCAAAAACATCATTTACTGAGTCTGATACTAAATTGGTTCCTGAAGAGTTGAACAAATAACTGGTCATCAAATAAGTTCCGTTTTTCAAGGAATAATCAAAGCTGGTAGAAAAAGAAGTGTTGGTGGCTTCTCCATTATTTTCATAAGGTTTAAAAACCGTTAATTCCCCTTTGAAACCAATACTTTTGATGCTACCTGCCCATCCTGTACCTATCGAAATTTTTTCTTGAAATTTTCCCGCTAAAAATTGAAAGTCATAATTCATGGTGTTGAATTTATACATGGCAGAAAAGATATCTGTTTTCCAATCTCCCGTAAATTTATAAGCAACATCTATGCTCGACATATATGTAGGAAAATAGGAAAATCGTACGGCATCAGCCCCTTCACGCTCTTCATAATCGAAATCATAAATATTGTAACTATTGAAAACATCATTGGGATTCCATGTGGTGTTAATCCCCCAATTGATACGTTGTCTTCCAAGTCTTAATTGCGTTTTCTCAGTGGAATATTGATAATAAGCTCTGTCGATAATCGTGCTCATCACCACATTGCTGTTTCCAACAATTAAAAATTCAAAAGGCAATACACCGTCATATTCATTGATTAATTTCCCATAATTTGGAATGGAAGATACGGAGGCACCATAAAAAATACGATTTCTGAACTCTGAAACAATTCTATGTCCATTTCCTAAATCATAGCCAAAATTCAAGCGATTATGAATGAGATTGTCAACTGCCAATTCAGATTCTGAAGCAAAACCAAGCGTTTGCATATATTTTAAGTACCCTCTAAAAGAAAGGTTGTCCTTAAATTTACTTGACTCTTGCGCAAGACAAATTGTGGTACTTAAAAATAAAACAACAAAGCAAAAGTGTTTAACGTTGTTCATCATTTACAATTTTTCCATCATCTAAATAAATCACTCTTTTTGCTCTATCAATTACCCTTTGATCATGTGTAGAGAAAACAAAAGTCATGTTTTCTTCTTGGTTCAATCGAGCCATTAAGTCTAACAAGTCTTTTGTAGAAGTACTGTCTAAATTAGCCGTAGGTTCATCCGCTAAAATATAGGCAGGTTTCGCAGCCAAAGCCCTAACAACAGCAACTCTTTGTTGTTGTCCACCTGATAATTCACCTGGCTTATTGTCTTCTTTCCCTTCCAATCCCACTTCTTTTAAGAGTTTGTATACGCGCTCTTTTCGCTCATCTTTAGGAATGTCTTGCAATAGCATGATGAACTCTGCATTTTCATAAGCCGATAGAACGGGAATCAAATTATAAGCTTGGAATACAAAGCCAATATTTTTTTGTCGGAAGTTTGTCATTTCAGACTTATTCAGCTCTGCTATGTCCTGATGATTCAATATAATATTTCCGGAATTAGGGGTGTCTAAACCACCAATCATATTCAATAAAGTCGTTTTTCCCGAACCTGAAGGCCCCACCAATGCCGTAAATTCGCCTTCATTAATCTGAATAGATACATCGTTTAAGGCATGGACAGCAATTTCTCCTTCACCGAATATTTTATGAACCTTGATTGTTTCAATTACTTTTTTCATGTGTCTTGTATTAAATTGATCTGATGGCTTCTATTGGATTCAGTTTGGTGGCAATTCTACTAGGGTAAAAACCACCAATAAATGTTGCAAAAAGGATGTAAAGCGTATAGATGATATAGTACTTAGGAGCAATTTCAAAATAGACCATTGGATCGTAACCAAAAGACTCTAAGCCTTCTCCAAATCCCGATAAATCGAATCCTTTATTGCCGAAATATTGCATTGTTAAATAGCCTAATAAAATTCCAATCGGACCCCCTACAATTCCATACACTAGATATTCAAAAACAATCATCAACCGAATGTTCCATTTTTTCATTCCAACCGCCATCAAAATTCCAAGCTCTTTTTTTCTTTCTAGGATAGACATGGTAAGTGTATTGATGATTCCAAATAACAGTGCAGCAATTATAATGGACATCAGTATATACATCGTAGAATCCATCATTTCTACTCCATATGCAATTTCTGGGTAGCGTGTTTTCCAACTTTCAATTAAATTCTCAGGATATTTTTGTTGGATATTTTCTGCAAGCTGATCTGCTAGTGTTTCGTTTTTTGTTTTTATGATGATTTCATGAATAGGTACAGATCCAATAATCCTCTGAATGGTTTCTTTTGGTACAAAAACGGTGGTTCCATCGAAGGCTTCATTCCCTGCACTAAAAATCCCACAAACTTTAAAATTTTTGGAAACTTGCATCGTGTATGGATCTGTAAAATTCAGTTGAATTTTTGAATTCATTCTAAGATGCAATTCTTCGGCTAATTTTTTTCCTACCAAAATAGGGTAGGTGTTATCCGATTCTAAAAAAGTACCTTCTAGCAGCCTTGTTTCTAAATTCAATACTTGCTGTTCCGCAATTGCATCAACTCCTAACAATTTAACACCCATTTGACCATGTGGACTTACGGCATAGGCTTCAGTTTTAAAACGAGAAGAAAAGGAATGAATGTCCTCATTATTTTTAAGACTTTGGAGTAGTTTTTCAGTATTTTCTATAGAATTTGTGATGTCACCATCTACATCATACGTAGAAGAATGAATTTGAATGTCGCCAATTTCTAAGTGAATCATTTTGTCAACGCGCTGATTTACCAAGCCCGTAGAAAAGCCCATTAAGAAAATGGAGCTCCAGATTCCCAAGGCTATGGAAAGGATAACAATTGAAGTACGCAAGGGGTTTCTCCAACAATTTCGCCAAGCTATTTTTATAATAGTATTCATAGGTTATTGTTTCATGGATTCAATTGGGTTGATTTTTATCAACTTAAAAATTATATAAGTAGAAGCGACTCCAGCAATTGCTAATACTGCCAAAGAATTCGCTAAAAATACATCCAAGAACATTCCTGTTCCCAAGTAAGGTTCAAAACCTTGGTCAATTATTGCCTTTGCTGCTTCTCCTCCTAATTCAATTGGGTTGTTGCTTAAATAATACAAGAACGGCATGGCAACTAAATTCCCGAAAAGAACACCAATACTAGAAAGTAAAAATAATTCTGTCATGGTGATAAAAATCAAACTGCTTCTACCGGTTCCGATTGCAGAAAGTACACCGAATTCAAATTTCCGTTCATTATAAAGCATCACAATGGTTCCAAAAATTCCGAAACCTACAATCATATATAGTATTGTGGATATGATGAGTCCGGAATTGGCATCTAACTCAAGACCTTGTTTCAATCCAGGAAGCACTTCCATCCATTTTCTAAGTTTTAACAAAGGATCTTTCAGTTCTTTTTGAATTTGTTTTTCAACCTCCAACAGATCATTGCTGTTTTCTAAATCAATGAGCACATGCGTAAATCTATTTTCTGCTACATGCATGTATTGTGCTTCCTTGATGGGCATAAAAACCATATTCGAAAAATCACCCACAGAAAAACTTAACAGCCCTTTGATTGGATACAATCCAGCCGCCGTATATCCATGATAACCTTGTCCCATAAGAACCAAGGTGTCACCCACACTCACTTTATAATAATCTGCCATTCTTTCTGTGATTAAGATGGCTTTATCATTAGGTGAAAGTAAAGTCCCTTTTTTTAGTTTTCTATCGAGTTTTAAGAGTTTATTATCAGTCTCTGGGTTGATTCCATTCACCGCTGCAAATCTAGATTTGAGGCCAGTTGAGACCAAAGCTCCAGATTGGAATTTGGTATAAACGCCGCTGACACCTTCAATCTCTTTTATTTTGTTTAGATCAATTTGATCAGAAGTAAGGGTGTTGTCAATAATTTTTTCATCAACATAACTACTATCCGTTATTTGCAAATAGCCAACGCTTCCAGAAACCGTATTTTTTATATTAAAATCATAAGTCCAAAACTGCATTTGACGCAAAAAGAGTACAAAAAATAATGAGGCAGCAATCGAAGAAATCGTTAAAAAGGCTCTTTTCCGATTCCGCCAAATATTTCGCCAAGCGAGCATTATAAATGTAAATCTCATATTATGCTTTTATTTTGGTCATGTATTGTGTTGTAAAATAATGAGAAGGAATTGTAACATCAAATTCTATGGATTCGTATTCCATTAATGTTTTTTGATTTGGCTTATCAGCCGGAAAAAATTGCATTTTGCTCGGGATGATTTCTCCTCCCATATTTTTAATATCTGAAGCAAGCATCGTATTGACCAATTCCATGTCTTCATCAAAAGATTCTTGTTTCATGACATTGAAATTTTCTTTTTCAATCCAAAGTTCAATTTTCCACCAGATGACATCGGCATTTTCATGAGGGATTAATTTGATATGGTAACACTTTTTTTCGGAAATACTTTCCATTGCAATAAGTGTATGATCAAAATCTTTAGAGAGCGAGGTTTTTTTTACCAAATCATCATTGCTCAAATCTGTACCCATCCAACTCTGATTCATCATAGAAGGAGGCATTTTGATATTGCGTTCTATAGAGGGCAGGTAATACCAGATTTCTTTATTTCGTTTCAAATAAGTAGTTCCTTTATCTCGATCGGGTTCCATGATATACATCAAGCTTAGATCCTCTCCTTGAGTCCAAGATTTTATTCTCATTTCACGCGTGTATCTTGCTCGAATGGTAGTGATTTTCATTTGTGAAATGGAACTTTTACCCCTTAATTTATTTTCCGCTTTGTAGATGATTTTTTCTATGTCATCGGCTGTTTGACCCGTTGCAGGAATAAAAGAAAAAGCAATGAAACAAATGGCAATTAGTGAAGTAAATAAAGGGTTCTTCATAGTATCAAAGAAAGAATTAATTAGTCTAAAAGTAATCATTTAAAAAAAAGGAAGCAATTAATTAGCTCTCTAATTTTTTTTGTATTTGTTTGTTAAGCTGTGTTTGATTCCAGGTGAAAGACTCTCTGTATATTGTTCTTGTGTCCATAGTTTGATTTCGTCTTTAAGCTCTAGAAATTTGTCTACAATACTCAAAATAAATTTCATTGCCGTGATTCTTGTAGAGGGAATTAATTTTATGTTCTCCCAAATATTTAAACAGATATCAAAGAGTTTTCCTTCCTGCTCGTCATCAAGTTGCATTTTCAACAAAATAATAATGGTTTGTCTCTGATGCCCTTCTTTTAATGAAGGAAGGGTTTCGATCAAACTGTCAACTGCACCCTGAACTCTTCTATCATTTGCAGTCATCGCATGTCCTATCAAACAAGAAGCTCTCCAAGCCTCAGGCGTATTTTTTAATGAAAGTTGTAATTATGGGGAAAAGGCTTCTGCATTTGATTTGATAAAACGCATCAAACCTTCTTTACTTTTTCTAGTTTCAAATAATTCTTTTAGTTTTTCTTCTGTGTACATAATCTTAAAATCGAAACGATGGAAATAGACGTTGAAATTTTTTAGTGATCATTGCTTTGAAAAGCACATTCTCCTGTGTAAAAGGATGAAAAAACTCTAAGGACGCTGCATGTAAATACAAACCATTACCTTTTAATAATTTATTTTCTTCACAGTAGATGGAATCGCCAAGAATGGGAGTTCCTAAGGAGGCAAGATGTTTTCTGATCTGATGCTTTCTACCTGTTTTAGGATACAATGCTACCAAGTTCAAAAAGTCAAATTTTTCGGATGCTTCAGTAGCCAAAACTTTATATTTTGTGCTTGATACTTTATCATCAATAGGAGTATCTATTTGTCCTTCCGATACCATTTTTCCTATAGTAACTGCAAAATATGTTTTTTGAATGTTTTTATTTTCAAATAATTTATTGAGTTGGATGACCGAATTAGCTGTTTTTCCAATCAATAAAATTCCGCTTGTGGGATGATCCAACCGATGGATTGGCTCTGGATTTAATAAGGCATCTGGTTGACTGCTTTTTTTTAAATGCGAGGACAAAGCATTTTCTAAAGTCCATTTTTTATTTCCACTCACCGTAATACCAGCAGGCTTGTTTACCAAGGCCAAATAATCATCTTCAAAAACAACTTCGAGTTGAATATCAATTTTCGGTTTGTTTTTTTCTGTATTCGATTGGTATAACTCTATGATTTCACCACCCAAAAGAAAAGTTCCAGAATTTACTGAGATGCCATTTATTTTGACAAGCTTGTTTTTCAAAGCTTTTTTAACAGCACTTTTTGTTGGAATGTGTTTGAACATTCCAGGAGCCAAATCTTGGAGTCTTGTTTTTTTTTCTAACAATGGAACTTTGAAAGTTTCAATGATTTTCAAATTTTTTTCTGGGTTGTGCATAGAATTCAAAGTTAGTGAAAATGCTAGCGATATTTACTTTTATCCTGTTTCAAAATGCACTTTTGGGTTTTGATTTTTATATTTGTGGAAAGCGTAAAAAAAACATGCAAAAAGAATTTTCTAATTATATTTTAGAACAGTTAGAGGCTCAAGAATTACAAGTCATAGAGCAAATACAGGCTCTTTGGAGTGGGTATGGCAGTATAGTGCGTTATCGTGTCATTGGAGGTAAAGTGAGTACGGTCATTATCAAGCACATCAAACCTCCTTTAAAAGAGAATCACCCTAGAGGATGGAATACCAATATTTCTCATCAAAGAAAACTCAAATCCTATCAAGTAGAATCTGCTTGGTATCAAAATTATGGTGAGATGGCAACAGCAGCATGCCGTATCCCTAAATGTTATGGCTTGATAAAAAAAGAGGAAGAGTTGTGCATCCTATTAGAAGACTTGGATGCTTTGGGATTTCCAGTACGTTTGAACCAGGTTTCAGAAAAAGAATTGCAAAACTGTATCAAATGGTTGGCAAATTTTCATGCTACTTATTTAAATCAAAAAGCAATTGGTTTGTGGGAAACAGGTACCTATTGGCACTTAGAAACGCGGCCGGATGAACTAGATGTTTTAGAAGACGTTGATTTAAAAAAGAATGCAAAAGCTATAGATGCGTTATTGAAAAATAGTAGATTTCAAACCCTGGTACATGGTGATGCTAAATTGGCGAATTTTTGTTTCTCTGAAAAAGGAGAAGTCGCTGCAGTAGATTTTCAATATGTAGGAGGAGGAGTTGGGATGAAAGATTTGGCCTATTTTGTGGGAAGTTGTTTTTACGAAGAAGAGTGTGAAAGCAAGGAAGAAGAAATTTTAAATATCTATTTTAAAGAATTAGAGAAAGCGCTACAAAGAAACAGTTCTCAAGTTGTTTTTAAAGATTTAGAAAAAGATTGGCGTGCTTTGTATCCTGTCGCCTGGGCAGATTTTTATCGGTTTTTAAAGGGGTGGAGTTCGGGTCATTGGAAAATAAATAGCTATAGCGAACGGATTTGTAGAGAAGTGATTGAAAAAATAAACGGTTAAAACTTTTCAAAAACACCTAAGCCAAACAAAGCAAAATCGTATTTTACGGGGTCAATTGGATCTAATTCTCTAAGCGCATTGTCTAATTCAGTCAATGCTTTTCCATCGTTTTGTTTTCTGGTTAAGATTCCTAATGTACGAGCTACATTCCCGGAGTGTACATCCAAGGGACAAGATAGTAGGGCTGGTTTTATATTTTTCCATAAACCGAAATCAACTCCATGGTTGTCTTGTCTCACCATCCATCTTAAATACATATTGATGCGTTTTGCAGCAGAACCTTTTATTGGGTCTGACACATGTTTGGTGGTTCTTGGTAGATGAGGGATTTCAAAAAACACTTTTTTGAATTCGTGAATTGCTGGTTGCAAAGATTCTTTAGATTGGTATTTGGTGAAAACTCCTTCCAATCCATTGTGATTGGTATAGATATTTTTTAAGGAACGAATAAAAAACTTAAAATCTTCTAAATTGTAAGTTCGGTGAACAAAATGCTCAAATTTTGATAAATCATCTTCCGTATGATTTAAAATAAAGTCATAGGGCGAATTTCCTAAGAAATCCATCATTTTATGACTGTTTTTAATAATCATCTCACGTTTTCCCCAGGCTATTGTTGCTGCCAAAAATCCAGCTATTTCTATATCCTCTTTTTGAGTGTAAAGATGTGGAATCTGTACAGGGTCAGAATCAATAAATTCCAATGTATTATATTCAATGACCTTGGCATCTAAAAATTCTTTTAATTCCTGAAAATTCATACTTATTATCCGTGTATAGATTCTTTTGTACCTAAGTTTTTCATAATGTTGGCTTCGTATTCTAACAAAGCATCCCATTTTTCATTTACCTGTTTTACATCACTATAATTTCTAGCAAATTGTAAAAATAGTGTATAGTGATTTGCTTCTGAAACCATCAAATCTCTATAAAACTTAGCCAATTCCTTGTTTTCAAGGTTTTCTGATAAAAGTCTAAAACGTTCACAACTTCTTGCTTCAATTAAGGCTGCGTATAACAATCTATGCACCAATTGATCTGTTCTAGATCCTCCTTTTGGGAAAAATTTTAATAGTTCAACAACATATAAATCTTTACGATCTCTCCCTAAGGTTACACCTTTTGCAACTAATTTATCCAGAACAAGTTTAAAATGACTCATTTCTTCTTTTACCAAAGCGATCATTTCTTGCACAAGATCTGTGTACTCAGGAAAACTTACAATCAATGAAATGGCTGTTGAAGCAGCCTTTTGCTCACAATGTGCGTGGTCAATTAAAATTTCATCAATATTTTTCTCTGCGATATTAACCCATCTTGGGTCTGTTGGTAATTTTAATCCTAACATGTTCTATTCTGTTAACCTAGTTTCAAAACCATCAAAACTGACAGTGTTTTTTTCTATTTGATATTGTTTGATTTTTTCTTCACCTTGCTTTGTGGCCCAATCGTTAAGGTGTGTTCTTTCTTCTTTAAAATCATAAAAAGGTACCGCCATTCCACAAGATTCTTGAACGGCTTCAATATCTAATTCGATTATTTGTCTGGCTCCTGCCAAGGGAGGGAAAAGTGAAATATACTCAGTGAATTCAGTGTCTCTCTCATGGAAAATTTTTGCTTTTCCATAAAGTCTTAGAATATTTGGTTTTCCTTCAAATGCGGTAAACATAATAGTCATTCTATTGTCTTGCAATAGGTGTGCTGCAGTTTCATTTCCGCTACCTGTTACATTCAACCAAATGATTTTATTGTTATTTAAAACTCTAAAAGAGTCCATTCCCTTTGGTGAAATATTAATAGTTCCAGTAGGGGCAGCTGTCGCTACAAAAAATAGTTTTTGAGCTTCAATAAATGAAATAATCCCTTCGTTTAATTCTTTTTGTTTCTTTCCCATAATTATTGATTTATGATTTTTTGCAAACGGACACCAAAATCAGTCATAGCTTTGATTTCTTTTACTGATGCCAATCTTTCTTTATACACAATTAATAATCCATTTTTAGAAGCTTCAATATGATAATAGGTATTACTTTCAAAAAACAAAACTAACTCATCATTAAAAAGTTCTTCTATAGCTTTTGTCTCATTCCCAGAAAGATAGAATCTTTTAGAGAAATCTTGATGATTTTTTATTCTAATATCCTCATATCCTGCTAGATGGTAAATGTATTCAAACAATCCATCCCTGTCAAGTATAAAACTAGGAATGTCTCTATTTACTTTGATATGCATCATGGTGCTTCTTACCACTTGCTTTGCAATAAACTCACCTTCGGTATAAATTACATCAAAAACAGCAGTATCTTTATTTGAAAGTACATTTTTGATTTGGCTTATGTTTTTGGATTTGAAAAAACCATAATTTTCTAAAAAGAGAAATGGTTTCTTTTGAATAGCACGGTAATTACAATGAAAAGCTTCAGAAATATTTTTAATCGCTTTTTGTCTTTTGGTAAGGTTTTTAGAAGCGAGCCTTTTGGTTGCACTAATCCTACGCAAGGCAAAGGGGTGCTCGGTATGAGAACCGTGTAAGTCCAATCCTATGACCTCAAAATGTCCTCCCTTAGAGGTAAAGGTATTGATATAGTCATTTACGTTTTCCATGACAGTATGATCTACAAAACTACATCTAGAAAAATCTAAAATAACATCTTCATTTTCTGGGATCTGATCAAGTTTCGCCTTTAATTTGGGGTAGTTTAGAAAAGTACAGAAATTGACAACACTTACATAATAATTGTTTTTTTCGTCATCCTCTTTATACATTAAAACATTAGGCTTTAATAAGTTTCTAGTAAATAACGTAAAGTTTTTATTTAAAATTACATGAATGATGAACGTAATAAAAATACCGCTAAAAATTCCAATAATTAGGTTAAAGAAAATCGTGGCTAGCAAAGTAGACATAAAAATAATTAACTGCTCACCTCCAATTTTAAATACCTTGGCAATATTGCTTGGATTCGCTAATTTAAACCCAGTATAAACTAAAATTGCGGATAAAGCGGGTAGCGGTATTTTACAAAGTTGGTCCTGAAATAGTAAAATGAAAATGACAAGAAAAAATGCATGAAAAAAGTTAGCCGAACGGTTCGTAGCTCCATTGTTTGCCGCTACAGAACTTCTTGCAATTACAGTTACCACGTTCAAACCTCCTAAAAAACCACTGATGGTTGTCGCAATACCCAATGCTTTTAAATCTTTATTGATATTAGATCGTCTTCTTTGTGGATCTAATTTATCAACGGCTTTGATACTTAATAAGGATTCAATACTTGAGATCAAAGTAATGGCTAAGACCACATTGATAAACTTTATACTAAAGATATTTGAGAAATCAGGAAAAGCCAAACTTTGTACAATATTGTCCGGGATGTTGATCAATAAACTTTTATCAACTGGATATTCTTGTTGCAAAAAATATTCATAATGATATGCCAATCCAACGGCAAGCATCACAATCCACATAGGAGCAGGGATCAATTGAAAATATCTATTTCTAATTTTAGAATAGAAAACCATGATAAATAAACTCATGATACCTTCTATACCAGCGATATAATTGTTGTGGGTGTCAATAAAGAAATGATATACAGTAAATGGAATTTCATATAACAATTCTATAGTAGTTCCTTTGATGGTGATATACCCAAACATTACATGAAACTGTTTGGCTAAAATACCAATACCAATGGCTGCTAGCATTCCTTGAATTGCAGAAGAAGGAAAGAAATCGCTCAAACTCCCCATTCTTAAAAAACCAAGGATGAGCATCAAAACACCTGCAAAAACGATGGCAGCGAGCGTAAATAAATAACCCTGATGCAAATCTCCGCCAGCTAAAGTAGTGATAGCACCAAGTAACACGACTACCAAACCATTTCCTGGCCCTGTAATAGTTACGTTAGATCCTCCAAGTATTGCTACTAATACACCACCAACTACTGAAGAAATAATCCCTGCAACAGGAGGAGCTTCAGAGGCAATTGCCAAACCTAAACCAAGAGGTAAAGCGATTAGTGATACTACAAAACCGGCAAATATATTTTTAGGGATTGTTGAAATAAAACTTTTGAGGGCAGATTCTTTTTGTACCATATGTTATTTTACAATGAGAACATCCGTAGGAAGTTCAGATAAGATATACTCCATATCATGCGGAAACAATCTATCCAAAATAGTTGTTTTGTTGGGAGCATTCATAATTAATAAATCCGCTCTAACTACACGAGCATAATGTCCTATTGAGTATCCTCTTTTTCCGAAAATACTTTGGGTTTTAATGGAAATTCCGTTTTTGTTGTCTTCCGGTATGTGGGTAAGTATATCTTTCACACGCATTTCTTCTCTATTAGAAATACGCTCTTTTTCTATTTTCATTTTACGCAAAGAAACATCGTCATTTGCTTTAGCATGAATTTCTTGTTGTGTTACCTCTTCTACAATGGTAATTTTTGGACAAGACAATCCTTGTGAAACATAAAATGAAGTTTGTATAGTTTCCTCTGTTCTTGGATCTTGTAAACCATTTACTACGATGTGCTTACAAGGAACTCTTTCTACAGAATGTTTTATCAATAAAAGTACGGAACAAGGAGCTTTTCTAGTCAGAATACGAGCAATCGAACCAACATAATATTTATAAATATTTTCTTTCTGTAGTGCACCTAGAATTAACAAATCAATATTTTGAGTGTTGCAGGTTTCTAAGATTACATCTACGGGATTTCCTGTTTGAAAAACCAATGTTTTTTTTGAATGTAAATCAGGAGCTTTTTCGAATATTTCTTCGAGTTGTGTCTCTTTTTCTGGAGTTTTTTCACCTACATGTACGCATACCAATTCTGAGTTGAACATATTCGCCAATCGAACGGCTTCATGTATGTTGGCAATTATATTAGGAGAAAATGCAATACCTATTAAAATTTTATCAAATGAATGCACGTAGATGGAGTTAATTGGGTTGGCAATATATTAAAAAAAAGATGCAATTAACTGATATTAAATATCAAGACCAAATAAATTTCGAAGTAAATCAATCGTTGGATTCAATTCTTGCAGTTTTTCGTATTTTTCTTGAGGAGTGTAAACAAATTTTTTCACTTCAGAAACTTCAATTTTGACGGTTAAATCTACGCTGAAATTATTTAAGGAATCCCTTAGGTATTTTAGCAGACGCGGTCTTAAACGTTCCAATTGTTCCGCCATTAGTTGGTTTGGAAGTGTATATTGAATGTGAAATTCTGACAATGTAGGTTTGGAGGCCAATAGAATAGAAGCCAAACTTTTATCTCCTCTCTTAATTAATTGCTGTGCGTATTCCGACCATAGGTTGACCAGTTTTCCTTCAGAAAAGGGAGTTTTAGGTAATGTATCTCTATCAATTTCAGTTTCTGGGGTAATTTCTACCGCTTCAACTTTTTCTGTCAAACTTTTTAAGGATAGGGCAGAAGTTCTTCTTTTTCCAGTTCTCATCCTAGGAGCTGGTTTTGGTGGAGCAACTGTTTTTGAAGGTGTTTCTGGAAGCGATTTCTCTTTAGGAATCTCTTTTTTTATAGTTTGAACTTTTTCTTCAACCAATTGAGATTTAAAAAAAGAAGCTGGAATTATGTAGTTACTGCTTTTTTTTTTTCTGCCTCGAAGGTTATAGAAGCAATTTGCATCAGAGTCAATTCAACTAATAAGCGTTGATTTTTACTCGTTTTATATTTTAAATCACAGTCGTTAGCCTTTTCTATTGCCTGTAACAAAAAAGGTAAAGATGCTGCACTTGCTTGTTCTAAATACCTTTTTTTAGCAATATCTCCAACTTCTAATAGAGGAATGGTTTCTGCATCCTTTGCGACCAATAAATCTCTAAAGTGAGACGCCAATCCGTTTATAAAATGATGTCCTTCAAATCCTTTACTTAAAACAGTATTGAATTCAACTAACACCTGTGGGATGTTGTTTTTTAAAACTAAATCCGTCGTTTTAAAATAAACATCATAATCCAAGACATTTAAATTTTCTGTTACGGCTTCTCTAGTTAAATTTTTTCCTGAAAAACTAATGACTCTATCAAAAATGGACAAGGCATCACGCATGGCTCCATCTGCTTTTTGAGCGATGATATGCAAAGCGTCATCATCTGCTGTAATTCCTTCTTGCTCAGCAATTTTCTTTAGGTGTAATTTGGCATCTAAAACACCAATTCTTTTGAAATCAAATATCTGACAACGAGAAAGAATTGTAGGAATTATTTTATGTTTCTCTGTGGTTGCCAAAATAAAAATGGCATGCGCTGGCGGCTCCTCTAAAGTTTTAAGAAAAGCGTTAAAGGCAGCTTGAGATAACATATGCACCTCATCAATGATATAGACTTTATATTTCCCTGTTTGAGGAGGAATACGAACTTGGTCGGTTAAAGATCGAATATCATCTACCGAGTTGTTAGAAGCTGCATCTAATTCGAAAATATTGAAAGCAAAATCTTCATCCTCATGAGAACCATCTTCATCATTGATCTTTTTTGCTAGTATTCTAGCACAACTAGTTTTTCCAACCCCTCTAGGACCTGTAAACAATAAAGCTTGAGCTAAATGGTTGTTTTTTATAGCATTCTCCAAAGTGTTCGTAATGGCTTGTTGGCCAACAACGTCTTCAAAAATTTGAGGACGATACTTACGAGCAGATACTATAAATTGTTCCATAGAGTGATTAAAATTGAATGACAAATGTAGCGATTCAGATAGCGATAAGCAACAAAAAAATGATTGCTAGATTAAAAAGTTTTTTTTCAGATGAATATGAACTAGTTATTCAAAAAAAAATTAATATTGCTTGTAATTAAACAGAATACCTGCGTACTAAATCTTGTAGGATCAAAATAAATATAGATTATGTTGAATAAAAAATTTGTGATGGCATTGGTAGCCATGTTTTTTGTTTTTAATTCTTTAGAAGCTCAGAATTATGAGAAAAAAGTAAAAAAGGGAGAATTAAAAGTCGCCTATTTTGCAAGTGGTTGTTTTTGGTGCGTGGAAGCTATTTATGAAAGTGTGCGTGGAGTAGAAGAGGCTGTTTCAGGATATTCAGGAGGTCATACTAAAAATCCAACTTATAAATCAACCGGAACAGGGAAAACGGGGCATGCAGAAACAGTTGCCGTTTATTACAATCCAAAAATTGTGAGTTACGAAAGTTTGGTTGAAGTGTATTTTGGTAGTCAAGACCCTACAACATTTGGACAAAATCCTGATTTTGGTTCGCCTTATAGAAGTATTATATTTTATCAAAACTCTAATGAAAAATTAATAGCGACAACGATGTTTGATGCTTTGAATAAAGAGGTTTACAGAAATAAAATGATTACTGAGATTAAGGCGTATGAAAAATTTTATGAGGCTGAGGATTATCATCAAGATTTTGAAAAATTAAATCCGAATAATGGCTATGTAAGAAATGTGTCTATCCCTAGGTTGAATCGATTTAAAAAAGCGTATCCAGAATTAATAAAATAAAAAAAAGAGGAGTAAAAATTACTCCTCTTTTTTTTTCGGTTCTCTTTTGTGTTCTTTAAGGCTTTGCATAAGCATCCATTCAATCTGTCCATTGGTAGATCGGAATTCATCAGAAGCCCATTTTTCAATGGCCTTGATCATGTCTTCGTTGATGCGTAATGCAAATGCTTTCTTTTTAGCCATATTTATTTTTTATATCGCAGTAATACCTCTTTGGCTTTTTCCTCTAATTGGGTTCCTATTAATATTTTTTTGCCGTTGTTCAAAAGCAATTGAATGCCTTTGTTTCCAGAAATATTAAAAGTAGTACCATTTATTTTTTTTCCAAAACTTTCCGCCTTTCGTACCATATCCTCCGAATTCAGTAAACGCATTGTAAGTTCTTACTTCTGCCGTTTTTATTCAGAAAAATATGCGTTACCAATAACAAAGCCCCAAACTGCTGACAGCGAGTAGGGTAATAAGCCATTTTTGTTTAAATTGTTGTTCTTCTACAACTACTCTCATTTCTATCGGTTTTTTTCTCTTTCAAATACTATTCTTGTAGAACTTTCAGAAATATGTCTTGCTTCCCATCCCGCTCGGCCATATTCATTTAGTACGTCTTCAAGTTTTTCATTGTTGTTTGAAAAACCCATTTTCCAATTGATTACTTTATATTCCTTCATAGTGATTTATTAATGATTTAAGGTTCCTGTATTTAAAACTGGTGAAGCTTCTTTGTCACCACATAAAATAACCATCAAGTTACTAACCATGGCAGCTTTTCTTTCTTCATCTAACTCCACAATATCTTTTTTATTAAGTTCTTCTAAAGCCATTTCTACCATGCTGACAGCTCCTTCAACAATTTTATGTCTTGCTGCAACAATCGCAGTTGCTTGTTGTCTTTTCAACATGGCATTCGCAATTTCTTGTGCGTAGGCCAAATAACCTATTCTTGCTTCTAAAACCTCAATCCCTGCGATAGATAATCTTTCTTCAATTTCTTTTTCTAATGCCTCACTTACTTCATTCACACTTGAGCGTAAGGTAATGTCTTCCGCAATTCCTTCATCTGCAAAATTATCATAAGGGTACATACTCGCAAGCTTTCTAACGGCAGCATCGGTTTGGACACGGACAAAATTTTCATAATTGTCTACATCAAAAGCTGCTTTATAGGTATCGGTAACACGCCACACTAAAATGGTACTAATCATGACAGGGTTTCCTAGTTTGTCATTCACTTTCAAACGCTCACTGTCAAAATTACTCGCTCTTAAAGAGATTTTTTTTTTCTTATAGAATGGGTTTGCCCAATAGAGCCCATTCTTTTTTACAGTTCCAATATATTTTCCAAAAAGCAAAAGTACTTTAGAGCTGTTTGGATTGACCAAAACAAGTCCAAATGATAAAAAGAATCCTATAACAGATAGTGGAATGTATGCTCCAGTTTCTTTAGTTATCGACAGAAATATTCCAGCAAAAAATAATAAAAAGATGAGTACTAACATAAAGTACCCATTCAGAAGTTTGATTGTTTTTTCATCGTTCATAGTAAAATATTTAAATTGATATCAAAATGATATCACGAATATAGTAACAAAATATATTGATTTGCAAGTGTTTATCAAAAAATATTTTTTTAACAGGAAAAATTTTGTCTTCATGACGATTTGTCGTAGTTTATTTTTTGGCTTGATATTCGTATCTTTTGAGACATGAGCAAAAAACAAGTATCCTTTAAATGGTCCTTTACAGAATATATTTGGCCAAGAAGAAAAACAATGTTTGTCGGATTATTGCTAATCATCGTGAGGAGTTTGGCAGGAATGGTTTTACCATATTCTAGTAAAACGTTAATTGACGATGTGATTCCATCACAAAATATTCAAAACCTGATGCTGTTGTTAGGAGTAGTTTGTTTTGCAATTTTGGTGCAAGCACTCTCTTCTTTTTCCTTGACACGTGTTTTGAGTGTAGAAGCACAGCATCTAATTTTTGTTTTAAGAGCGCAAGTACAGAAAAAGTTATTGAAATTACCCATCCGTTTTTTTGATAATAATAAATCTGGAGCTTTGGTTTCTCGCGTCATGTCTGATGTAGAAGGAGTTCGTAATTTGGTAGGAACGGGATTGGTTCAGCTAGTAGGAGGTACATTTACTGCAATTATATCCCTTGTTGTTTTAATTAGGATAAATGCTTTAATGACGGTATGTGTGCTAGTACCTGTATTGATATTTGCTTTTGTTGCATTGAAGGCTTTTGGTTATATCCGACCTATTTTTAAAGATAGAGGAAAGATAAATGCGGAAGTAAAGGGAAGATTGACAGAAACTTTGAACGGAATTCGAGTCATCAAAGGGTTCAATGCAGAGGAGCAAGAAAGTAAGTCATTTGAAAATGGTGTTGAGCGCATCTTTTTGAATGTAAAGAAAAGTTTGACTGCTACGGCTTTGATCACAAGTTCCTCTACTTTTCTCTTAGGTTTAGCTTCTGCTGGGATTATGGGAATTGGTGGTTATTTTATGATGGAAAATACCATGACCTATGGAGAGTTTATTTCTTTTACTTTGTTTTTAGGGTTTATGATTGCACCCATAGTTCAAATGAGTAATATTGGTAGTCAATTGACGGAGGCAATGGCAGGATTGGATAGAACTCAAGAATTGATGCAGATGGAGGAAGAAGATAATCCCGAGCAAAGAACAGTTGTACTAGAGGGAATAGAGGGTGAAATAGATTTTGAAAATGTTTCTTTTAGTTATGAAGAAAATAAGGAGGTGTTGCATGATATTAATTTTTCCGCAAAGGCTGGTTCTGTAACCGCTTTAGTAGGATCTTCTGGTTCCGGGAAATCTACAATTGCCGGTCTGGCTGCAACTTTTTTAAACCCAACTTCAGGCTTTGTTAAATTAGATGGAATAGATATGTCTACAGTGAATCTAAGTAGCTTTAGAAAGCATTTAGCCGTAGTTTTGCAAGATGATTTCTTGTATGAAGGAACGATTAGAGAAAATATATTATTTCCAAAGCCAGATGCTACAGAAGAAGAATTGTTAGCTGCGGTAAAAGGAGCGTATGTAAATGAGTTTACAGATCGTTTTGATGAAGGATTGGAAACTGTGATTGGGGAAAGAGGAGTAAAGCTTTCTGGAGGGCAAAGACAGCGTATCTCTATTGCTAGAGCTATTTTAGCAAACCCAAAAGTGATTATTTTAGATGAAGCTACTTCTAATTTAGATACACAAAGTGAAAGTTTTATCCAGAAGAGTTTACAAGAGCTAATGAAAAATAGAACGACTTTTGTAATTGCCCATAGACTGAGTACTATTCAAAAAGCGGATCAAATTTTAGTGATTGAAAAAGGAAATATAGTGGAATCAGGAAAACATCAAGAACTTATAGAAAAAGAAGGTAGGTATTTTGAATTGTTTACCTATCAAAGTAGGATATAAAAAAAGAGGTTTTACGAGGGTAAAACCTCTTTTTTTAATCTCTTATACCATCGTAAATAAGTACTTTATCCCATAGCGGACTTGCCTCGTTTATAAAATCAATATGTGCTTTTTCTACTTGGTACGCGTCATGCCTTTCTTTAGAGGTGAACCCGACAGTTAATTTAAAGCTGAAAGAATCATCAACTACATCCCTTTCTGCTTTTGGTGATGTTCCATAAAAAGATAAATCTACATATTTTGAGTCTTCAATAAATTTCTTTAAGCTGTTTTCAAAATTGTTGGCGTCCTTTTCAGGTTCTTTTAACCAAAATAAAACGGTGTGTAAAAATTTGATAGATTTCATATCAAGTTGTTATTTAGTGTTGTATGTGAAATTGTGTTCTTTAGCGATAGCATTAAATGACTCTAGATTATTTTTATTATCCATGTTCGCATAAATTGAATCAATTAAGCTGTTGGCTTTTTCGATTTCAGATTTACTTGTCTCCGGAAAAAATTTGAGTGCCATAATACTATGTAGTAAGGCAGCTTCGTTAATTTCATCTCTAAATTCTGTTTTTGCCAAGCCGTAGTACCCTTGTGGCATTTGAGGGAAATAGGTTGTAAGTGTACTAAAATAAATAGAAGCATCTTTATTGTATTCTAAGTCGTAATAAACTTCTCCTATATGCAACAAGGCAACATCACCTTCAGGAAATATTTTTAACGATGATTTAAAAGTTTTGATTGCTTTCTTATGTTCATCATTTTTAATGTATGCAATACCTAATTTATCTATTGCTATGACAAATTTTTCATCCAATCTAATTGCCTTTCGGTAAGCACTTATTGCTGAAGAATATTTATTTTCAGTCATTAATTTGTCGCCCTTGACTAAATTAAATGTAGCTTCTTTGTTAGCAGATGGTACATAGGTTAGGTATTTTTTATGTTCAGATCTTTTAGTGGTAAGAGTGCTACAGTTTTTAGTTAATAAGGCGAATACAATTTTGTATTTTTCTCTTAGTTCCTCAATAGAAACTTTTGGTTTTAATTCAGGGTGTTTTTGTTCAACTTCAAACTTTGCTTGTAAAATACATTTTTTCATCTCTTTGTCTATATCCTCTTTTATGTCAATGTCTTGGATATAGGTACAGCTTAACTCTGCAATTTTCTCTTCGTATTCTTGTGCAGACAAGTTATTACAAACAAAAAATAACAGTATTGGGATAATGAGTTTCATAAGTGAATCTTTGGCTTTTATTTTAAGACATTAAACATACAAAAATAAAAGGCTTTTTTTAAACTTAACATTATTCTTTTATGAATTCTTTGTAATGGTTATAGCGCTCATAAATTTGACTCACATAATTATAGGGTTCAATTCCTCTCACATAACCATAATTTACAACGGGATCAGAGAAGTATTTTTTATGACTTAGATCTAGAATCATTTTTTCAACATTTCCGTCCCAGATATCTTTGTCTAAACCTCTTTTTGTGGCCAGTTTTTGAGCATCTAATACATGATAATATCCACAGTTGTAAGAGACCATCGCTAATTTCTGTCGTTGCGTTTCATCTTCTGCCTCTTCAAATTTATTATAAAGTGAAGCAAGGTATTTAGTTCCACCTTGTACACTGTGTTTTGGGTCAGATCTGTTAGGTACACCTAACTCTTTTGCGGTTGAGGGCATTATCTGCATCAAACCACCGGCACCAGCCCAAGATTTTGCTTTCGGGTCAAATCTAGATTCTTGATAAATAAGAGAAGCCACCAGGCGCCAGTCCCAACCAAGTTTTTCAGATTCTGTTTTTATCAACTCATCATAGACGCTAATTTTATTAGTATTGATGCTATAAAAACTACTTTTAATTCTTTTTTTAAAATCCTTCTTGTTTTTAAAATCCTTGTTGTAAATAACATAATAATCTACATTTTTTTTGGCTTTTTTAAGCCATTTGTTAAGCTCACTAAGTAATTCAATAGATTCTTTTCGTGTTGCCCAAGCGGTTCTTTGGGAAAAACTAATAGGAACGTCAATATCCAAGATAGGGTAGTAGGACGCCATTATTTTTGCAATATTATTATCGGCAACAGTATATTTTATTTTTCCTTCTGCAACCATTTTTATGATTTCATCCGTAGTAAGCTCACCACTAAGCGTATCGATGTGTATGGTGCCTCCTAATTCAGATGATAAATTAGCTAGTCTTTCTCTGTATGACGTTTCTGCTCTTACAGATACAGTATCGTCCAATAGCTCCATAGGATCATGAATTACAGAACGTTCTAGGGTACTCCATTTTAAGGATTTCCAGTTGTTTGGTTTTTTTTGAACCAATACCTGCTTGGTTAGATAGATGTAATCAGAGAAATTTATAAGCTCTTTTCTTTCATTGGTAACCGTTAAACCATGTGCCATCAAATCAACTTTACCACTTTGAAGATTTGGAATTAGATTGTCAATGTCATTTGCTACCAAAATCTCTAAGCGCACGCCAAGATGTTCTGCAAAACGTTCTAGTAACTCGTATTCAAAACCCATGGTTTTTCCTTTGTAAAGAAAATAACTCGTCGCGCTATAGGTTGTAGAAACTCTGAGTACACCAGACTCCTTGATGTCTTTGAAGCTCCTTTTTTTATAGGTGATAGGTGATTCTTTAGGGGTTTTGATCTTCGATGTTATCTCATTTTTTTTAGTTTTTTGTTCATCTGAACCGCAAGAGGATATGATGATGAATAAAGAAATAATAAAAAGTCTTTTCATAGAATGATGGTGGTTTGGTCAGACGTAAAATACAACTATTTTTTTGTGATTACAATGAGAGTTTGTCTTCTATTTTCGTAACATTTCGCTTTAAAAATTTTGGGGAATCTATTCTAAGTCCTAAAAATAAATTATAAAACACTCTGGTTTCAGTGTTTGTGGCAGTGGTGTGTTGTTGTTTGTAATTTGTATCTGATACTGTTGCAAAGAGACCACTATAAAACTTTTTGCTATTATAGCCCAAGCCAAGCTTTCCTTGCCATTGCGTAAGTAAGTTGTTTTGATAAGTTATAGAGTTGTCATTAGTGCTTCTTGTGGTTAGCTTGGTGTGTATATTTCCAACACTGACTGATGCTCCAACACTAGTGTAAAAGTTTTCTTTCAAAACAAAATTGTAGGCATATCCAGGACCTATGGTAAATTCTAGATTGTTTGATTTTTGAGTATTTATATTTGTTGATTGATCATCCAATATAATGTCTAATCTTTAAAACAGGGATAAAACTTCCTGTACTTTTCAGTTGTCTTTCCATATGAGAAGTAATACTTCTGTAAGAGAATTTTGAATTTTGAATAAACCCGGTTTCAATTTCGTGGGCAGTATAATGTAAGTCTGGAAATTGAATAAAATTATTTTCGGAAACATTAGTAAAATCAAAGCTGTTTTTAAGGTAATAACCTTGGATGTTTGAGTATTGTAAGGTTGCGAACCAATGTTTTAAAACAAATTTAATTTTTAAGTTGAAAGATTTGGTTTTTCCCTTGGATTCGTTGTCATCATTGTTAGGAAATAACTTTGGAGCGAATTGAAAGCCAGCCAAAATGAATTTATAATTCAACTGAATTCGGTAATTGGTTCGGATGTTAGGGGAAATTTCATACGTAACACCATTTGTTTTTACTTTAAAAATCTCATATTCATTATTGAATGAATTTTCAATCGCTAGTTTATCACGCATTTTTTCAATATATCCATCTTCTACAATAACGCTCGTGGAATCTATTTGTCCAAAGCAGTTCACAACAATCGTTAAAAAAGGTATCAAAAAAACACATCCTTTTTTATAAGCTAACATCATTGCTTATAAAATACTTATGCTCCTAGTTTTTGTATTTCGTCAGATAAAAAAAGGCTACTTTCTAAGGAAGAATTGGCAACTTCAATCATAGCGCTGGCAACAGTAATTGTTTTTATGGCTCTGTATTTTTTTAAACTCCCCAAAAATAAAAAGTTAGTTGCCTTCATAAAACTAGCTCCAATAGATTCAAATATTCGAGTTTCTTTAGAATTTCTGATGAGTAAAGAAGGTCTAAAAATGTAGGTGCTGGCAATTTTGAAGTTTGAAATGCTTTCTTCCATTTCCCCTTTTGTCCTTGTATAAAAAGCATTACTTTTACTATTAGCTCCCATAGAGGACATGACTAAAAATTTTGGAATCTTGTTTTGTTTGGCCATTTTTGCCGCTGTTACAGGAATCCCAAAGTCAATTTTTCTATAAATACTTTCATCGGGAGTTTGTTTTTTTGTGGTTCCTATACAGCAAAATACTTCGTCCGCAGTAAATTCTTCAATTTGTTTTTCTAGCTCAAAAAGATTCCCTAAATATTCTTTGATTTTCGGATGGTTGATTTTACAGGAGCTTCTAGAAAAAAGTTTGATGCTATCATACCTTTTGTCAAGTAATAAAAGTCTTAACAGATGATTTCCTGTGGCTCCTGTAGCTCCAATAATAATTGCTGTTTTACTCATTCCTTTAAAAAAGTTTGATTCACTCTACCTGCGAAAGGTAATAATTAATGACCAATTAGCTGTTATGATTTTATTTGAGCATTGCATTGTACAGAATTTCTATGGGATGTTTCGCAGTTTTATCAACTCCATCTTTTATTTGATGTCTGCAACTTGTACCAGAAGCAGCTATGATCACGGAACTGTCTAATTTTCTTAGTTTAGGGAATAAGGTATCTTCTCCTATTTGCATACTGATGTCATAATGTTCTTCTTCGTAACCAAAAGAGCCTGCCATACCACAACATCCCGTATTTAAAATAGTGACTTTGTAATTTTTTGGAAGGTTTAAAATATGAAACACAGGAGAGGTAGAACTCAAAGATTTTTGATGACAATGGCCATGTATTTTTACTGTTTTTTCTTCTTTCGTAAATATTTCATGGGTTAAAATATTTTTTTCAATGCAGCTAGCTAAAAATTCTTCAATGGTAAATGTATTTTCAGAAATTTGTGCTGCTTTATCTTTGTCATTTGTTAATCGTTGGTATTCATCTCTAAAAGTTAGAATAGCGGATGGTTCAATTCCAATAAGGGGTGTTTCTTTGGAAATTAATTTTTGGAAAATTTCAATATTTTCTTCTGCTTTTTCTTTAGCGAAAGAGAGTAATCCCTTCGAGATGGCGCTTCTTCCAGATTCGGCATGATTGATTATTTTTGGTTCATAGCCTAGTCGTGTCAATATTTTTAACGTTGCAATACCAGCAGAAACGTCAAAATAATTGGTGAATTCATCACAAAAAACGTAAACAGAGCCAATTTTATTGGAAGGAACGTATAAAGGGACTTTATTCTTTTTATAATGGCTCAGAAGCGTTTCTTTGTTTAATTTAGGAAGTTCTCTGTTTTTACTAATACCCAAGATGTTTTTTACAAAATTTTTATTCAATAAATAATTTGTAAACCCAGGAACAATGCTTCCTAGTTGGTTGTATTTTTCATTATAAGCGAAAAGCTTCGTCCTCAAACTAGGAGAATTGCTTTTGTAATATTGGTGTAAAAATTCTGCTTTTAGAACAGATACGTCTACGTTACTTGGGCATTCGCTAGTACATCCTTTACAGTTCAAACAAAGGTCAAAGGCTTCATATAATTCTTGATGATTGAATTTGTTGGTTTGAGGACTATTGGTTAAGAATTCTCTTAGAGCGTTCGCTCTTGCGCGTGTGGTGTTTTTCTCATCTCTCGTAGCGCGGTAACTTGGACACATGGTACCACCAGCTTCGGCAGATTTTCTACAGTCCCCCGATCCGTTGCATTTTTCAGTCAAACGCAATATTCCTTGATTGTCAGAAAAATCTAAGAAGGTTGTGATTGCTGGCTCTTTTCTTTTAGGAATATATCTTAAATCAGCATCCATGGAGAAAGAATCAATAATTTTTCCAGGATTAAGAATGTGATTCGGGTCAAAGGTTGATTTTATTCTTTTTAAAATTTCATAGTTTTTATCACCAATCATCAAAGGAATAAATTCCGAGCGAACTATCCCATCACCATGTTCACCACTAAAGGAACCGTTATATTTTTTTACCAACTTAGCTGTAGCAGTGGTGATTTCTCTAAATAGCTTTACGTCTTCCTTTTTCTTGAGATTTAAAATAGGGCGTAGGTGAATTTCACCTGCACCAGCATGAGCATAATAAACCGCTTGTTGTCCATATCCGTCCATCATTTTGGTGAATTCAGATATATAAACCGGTAAATCTTCCAACACAACCGCTGTGTCTTCAATACAAGCAACAGCCTTTGGGTCTCCAATGATATTTCCTAGCAAACCAAGTCCAGCCTTTCTTAACTCATGAACTTTTTGAATTTCAGCGCCATGGATTTTAGGGAAATGATACCCAAAATTATTTTTTTTCAAATCAGAAATAAGAGCATCCGCTAACTTTTCAGTCTGTTCTGGTGAATCTGAAGCTACCTCTAGCATTAAAATTGCTTCTGGATCTCCTTTTAAAAAGAATCTGTTTTTTTTCTGGTCTGCATTGTTCTTAGTGCAGTCAAGAATAATTTTATCCATCAGTTCACAATTGTACAGCTTATGTTTCATAGCGGTAACAACTGCTTCAAGACTTTCTTGAATACTTTCAAAGTGCGCTCCAATCATTATGTTATGCGTAGGAGGTAGGCAGTCTAGTTTAAGAGTAATCTCTGTGGTAAAAGCCATTGTTCCTTCACTTCCACAGAGTAACTGAGCCAAATTGATGTTTTTTTTGTCTCCTCCAAATAATTCAGATGCCAACAATAAGTCTATCGCATAACCCGTGTTTCTGCGATGAATTTCTTTTTTTGGAAATTCTTTCTGTATTTGTGCTTGCTGTTCTTTGTTACTTAGTTCTTCAAATATATTTTTATAGATACGTCCTTCCAGAGAATTTTCCTTGGTTTTTAAGAGAAACTCTTTGGTATTTAGTTCTTTAAAAACAACTTTACTTCCGTCGCTAAGGATTGTTTTTAATTCGATGATTTTATCCCTTGTAACTCCATATCTAATGGAAGTTGTTCCGGATGAGTTGTTACCAACCATACCTCCAATCATACATCGGTTAGAGGTAGAGGTATTTGGACCAAAGAACAGGCCAAAAGGTTTTAAGTATCTGTTTAGATCGTCTCTAATAACTCCAGGTTGTACCGTAACGGTTTGTTCATTTTCGTTAAAAGAAATAATCTTATTTAGATATTTTGATGTATCGACCACAATTCCGTCGGTTACGCATTGACCAGCCAGAGAAGTTCCTGCAGTTCTGGGAGTCAGCCCAATTTTATGTCTATTTGCAAAGTATAATAATTCAATAATATCAGATTCGTCTTTAACAATACTTATCGCTGAGGGTTTTTTTCTGTACACGGATGCATCCGTTGCATAAATACTTTTGTGCAGCTCATCGGTGAAAAACTCACCTTTTAGTTTTTTTCTTAATTGATCGTAGTGTTGTTCTGTTGGCATAAATAAGATGTAATGACAATGATAATTATCGAAAGTAAAATTAATTATATAATTGAATTTAAATTCGATTTAGGTAAAAGTTTCTTTAAAATGATTTAAGATTTTACGGCATTTTGATTCCTATTGAAAAATAATATTATTTTATCAGTCTAAATGATTCAATCTCAAAGACTAAGAAGTTTTCTAGGTTTGAACCTGAAAAAAATCGAATAAAAACGCTTGTTTATTTAAATATCGGTGCTATATTTGCAACCGCTAAGGGCAATTAGCTCAGTTGGTTCAGAGCACCTCGTTTACACCGAGGGGGTCGGGGGTTCGAATCCCTCATTGCCCACCAAGTTTAAAAAGATCTACACAACGTGTAGATCTTTTTTTTGTCCCTTTTTTGTTTTTTTAAGTTCCTTCCCAAATCTTAGATTTTCTATGAAATTAAGTATTGTTTAACACTGGCTTACTTACTCATTTAGGCACGATGTTTGTATCTTTGGTGCCTTACATTAAAAATAATTTAATTTTTGTATTTTGTTTGATACAAAAGTTAAAATTAGTCTTACTTAAAACGTACATACTACTTCATGGGAAAATTTAGATTCGTTATTCTTGGAATTGTAATTTTAGCACTTTCAATATGGGCTTACGAAGGTTTCATAAATAGCAATGAAAAGAAAAAAAGAGTTTTAACTAAGGTTGAAAAAACGGTATTTACGGAGGTTGTTCAAAATTCAGAAATTCCAATAGTCATTAAGGAAAAAGGAAGTTTACGTTCCAAAGATCGTGTGGTGTTGTATTCTGAAGTCCAAGGGGTTTTAGAGAATTCAAAAAAAGAATTTAGAGTAGGGGTTGCTTTTAAAAAAGGAGAAACACTTTTGGCAATCAATAGCGACGAACATATTGCTACTTTAAAAGCACAGAAAAGTATTTTTCAAAATTTAATAGTTTCTATCATGCCCGACTTAAGAATGGATTATCCGGATTCTTTTGAAAAATGGGTGAATTATTTAAATAACTTTGATGTTGACAAAAGAATTAAAGACATTCCGGAACCATCTTCGGATAAAGAAAAATATTTTATCACAGCTAAAGATATTTATACGACGTATTACAATATCAAAAATTTAGAAGTTCGTTTAGAGAAATACAACCTAAAAGCTCCATTTGACGGTGTGATTACTGAGGTCAATGTAAATGAAGGAGCCTTAGTTCGTCAAGGGCAGATCATGGGAGAGTTTATCAATACGGATACCTATGAGTTGACACTTTCTGTAAATGCGAGTTTGGCCAATGATATTAGAATAGGGAAAAAAGTGGAGCTAACAGATTTGACTGAAACCATAAAAGTGACAGGAAAGGTAGTTAGAATTGGAGGAAAAATTGATTTAAGCAGTCAAACTTTAGATGTTTTTATAGAAGTAAACGGTAAAAATCTTAGAGAAGGTATCTATCTAGAAGCGGAGGTTACTGCTAGAGGGGTTCCGAATTCATATGAGATTCCAAGAAATTTATTGATAAAAAAAGAACATGTATTTGTCTTTCAGGATTCAATTATTAAAAGAATACCTGTCACTCCAATTTACTACAAAAGAAACTCGGTAATTGTAAAAGGAATACCTGATGGTACAGATTTATTGGCGAAACCCGTATTGGGAGCTTTTGACGGAATGCCAGCAAAGAAATATAATACTTCCAAAGAGTAACAGGTATGAAAAAATTAATTTCTTATTTTATAAAATACCCGGTCTCTGTAAATATCATTATCATCGCCTTCGTTTTGTTGGGGATTTTGGGGTATTCCAATTTAAATTCATCTTTTTTTCCTTTATCGGATTCTGATCAAATATCAGTAAATGTTGCGTATCCAGGTGCGTCTCCTTTAGAAATGGAAGAAGGAGTTGTTTTGAAAATTGAAGACAATTTAAAGGGAATCGTTGGTATCGATAGAATTACATCTACTTCAAAGGAAAATTCTTCTTCTATTTCTATTGAAATCAATAAAGGCTATGATATCAATGTAGTTTTAGCGGATGTTAAAAATGCAGTAGATAAAGTGCCTAATTTCCCTACGGGAATGGAACCACCGGTTGTGGCAAAAGTGGAGAGTATAATAGAAACGATCAGTTTTGTAATTACAGGAAATGATATCCCCTTAAAATCGTTAAAAACCTTCTCACGGGAGATTGAAAATGATTTGAGAAGAATGGACGGAGTTTCACAAATTTCAATCATGGGATTTCCTGAGGAAGAAATAGAAATTGCAGTTAGCGAAAGTGCCTTACGTGCTTTTGATTTGACTTTTGCTGATGTCGCACAAGCCGTTTCAAAAAATAACATTCTTACTTCAAGTGGATCTGTTAAAACTAGTTCAGAAGAGTTTTTAATTCGTGCCAATAATAGATCCTATTATGGAATTGAAATGAATTCTATAGTGGTAAGAGCAGACCAAAATGGTAGGGTGATTCGATTGAAAGATATTGCGGAGGTTTCAGATAGATGGAATGAATCTCCGAATAGATTGTATTACAACGGAGATTTATCTGTGAGAGTTCGTGTGGATAATACGAATAGTGAAGATTTAATTGGGACAGCAGAAAAAGTAAACGAATATATTGAAGAGTTCAATATAAGACACGATAATGTGGAGCTTGTAGTGGCTAGAGATTCTTCAATCACCTTGGTAGAGAGAACCAAATTATTATTTACCAATGCTTGGCAAGGAATGTTGTTAGTATTGTTGTTTTTATCACTCTTTTTACGCCCTCGTTTGGCCTTATGGGTTGCCGCAGGGTTGCCGGTTGCCTTTTTTGGGATGTTTATGTTGGCTGGCTATTTTAATGTTACCATCAATGTGTTGTCTCTTTTCGGGATGATTATTGTAATTGGTATTTTGGTGGATGATGGAATTGTGATTTCAGAAAATATCTACCATCATTATGAGCAAGGTAAAAACCCTGTTCGTGCCGCCATAGATGGTACAATGGAAGTAGTACCACCTATCTTTTCGGCAATTTTTACTACTATTTTGGCCTTTTCTGTATTCTTTTATCTTGATGGTAGGTTAGGAGAATATTTTAGTGAGGTTGCAACGGTAGTTGCTCTAACGCTTGGAGTTTCATTGGTGGAAGCTTTGATTATTTTGCCGGCTCACGTGGCACATTCGAAAGCTTTGGATAGAAATGAAAAAGTAAATGTAATTAATAAGCATGCTGAAAAGGTGATGGATTACATGCGTGATCGTATGTATGGACCTTCTTTAAAATTTGTATTGAAAAATAAATTCTTAGGAATCGTAATTCCAATAGCCTTGTTTATCATTACTCTGGGAGCTTTTAAAGGAGGATTGATTAGAGCCACATTTTTACCAAATATTGCGAGTGATAGGGTTGCCATTTTCTTGCAAATGCCACAGGGTACAAATGAGAAAATAACGGACTCTATTATCAGCATGATTGAAGATAAAGTCTGGGAGGTGAATGCTGACCTTACGGCTAAACAGACAGGGAATTTATCTGTAGTTGACAATGTGATCAAAAGATTGGGAGCAGGAACTTCAACCGCTTCTTTGAATGTGAATTTATTACCAGGACAAACTAGAGATTTTAATGCCATTGAGGTGGCGAATGCTTTCCGTACTGCAGTGGGGCCTGTTTATGGAGTGGAGTCTTTGGTGTTTGGGTCAGGAAGTAGATTTGGTGGAAGCCCTATTTCAATTTCATTATTATCAAACGATATTGAGCAGCTAAAACAAGCGAAAGAAGAATTAAAACTAGATTTCACCAACAATACTATACTAAAAGATATTTCTGATAACGATCCTCAAGGTATTAAAGAGATCAAGATAAAATTGAAAGAAAGGGCTTATCTGTTAGGGTTGACCTACCAAGATATTATGTCTCAAGTAAGAAGTGGATTTTTTGGATATCAAATTCAACGTTTTCAAAGAGGTCAGGATGAAATAAAAATCTGGGTGCGTTACAATAGAGAAGAACGTTCTTCAATTAAAAATTTAGATGACATGAGAATTGCTACATCAACAGGGGCTAAAGTAGCTTTTTCTGAAGTGGCAACTTATGAAATTGAACGTGGTGAAATTAAAATTAACCATTTAAATGGATTGAGAGAAATTAGAATTGAAGCTGATTTAAAAGATGATAAAGCTTCTGCCACGGAAGTGTTGCAAGAGATGAAATCTACGGTGATTGCTGATATGTTGGCTAAATATCCTCAAGTCTCTGTTTTATACGAAGGACAGAATAGAGAGGCGGCAAAGGTGATGAGTAATATTCCAACCGTGGGAGGAATTATTTTACTGTTGATTTATATTGTTATTGTATTTACGTTTAGATCTTATGGACAACCGTTTATGTTATTGTTGATGGTGCCGATTAGTTTTGTTGGTGTTGGTTGGGGACATTATATTCATAATTTCCCTGTAAACATGCTTTCCATGTTGGGTATTATTGCCTTGATAGGAATTATGGTGAATGATGGTTTGGTGTTGATTAGTAAATTTAATTCTTATTTAAAGGAGGGGATGTTGTTTGATGAAGCTCTCTATAAAGCAGGGAAATCTAGGTTTAGAGCGATATTCTTAACCACCATTACTACGGTAGCAGGTTTGGTTCCTTTAATTTTTGAAACGAGTAGACAGGCTCAGTTTTTAATTCCAATGGCTATTTCTATTGCCTATGGAATAATCATTGCTATCTTTTTAACGCTATTAACCTTGCCGATATTATTGTCTTTCGCCAACTATGTGAAAGTATATGTAAAATGGTTTTTCTCTGGAGAAAAACCAACAAGAGAATCTGTGGAAAGAGCGATCAAAGAAATGGAATACGAACAAAAAGAAATAGAAATATGAGAAAAGAAAGGTTATTGATATTCGTTTTGTTTCTTGCTGTGTTTTCTAATGGATCAGCACAAGAATTGCTTACCAAAGAAGAGGCTATATTGCAAACATTGGAGAACAATTATGATATCATTCTGACAGAAAACAGTCTGGAAACTGCTCAAAACAATGCGAGTTTGTATAACAGTGGTTATTTGCCAACATTATTTACCAATGCAAATGCTACTTATGATATAAATGATTCGGAGGCGACACAAATCTCAGGCGATGTTATTCCGGCAAATGATTTGGAATCGAAAAACCTGAACGCTTCTGTTGGTATTAATTATACTCTGTTCAATGGTTTGGGTAGATATTATACCTATGGTAAATTGAAAGAAACCTATAATCTAACGGAATTACAGGCGAGATCGGTTTTAGAAAACACATTGATTACCTTGTTTTCTGCCTATTATGAAGTTGCAAGATTGACAGAGAACCTGGATAATCAGAAACAAACCTTAGAGATATCTAAAGAGCGATTGAAAAGGGCTGTGTATGGTTCTGATTACGGTCAGAATACCAAGTTAGATGTGTTGAATGCTGAGGTTGATTTAAATAATGATAGTATTACCTATTTAGGTGTTCAGAGGGAGTTGGCAAATGCTAAAAGAGATTTGAATATCGTATTAGGATCCGACGTAAATAATGAAGTATCCGTTGATACAACGATTGTTTATTTGGACGATTTGTATTTGGAAAATGTTCTAGACAAATCAATTGAGAATAATGTAGATTATTTGCAAGCAGAAAAGGCTTTAGAATTAGGAGAATACGATGTGAAAATTAACAATTCTGGTTGGATGCCAAATGTAAGTTTGACCAGTTCTTATGCTTGGTCAAAAAATTATAGTGATCCTTTTAATCCTGACAATCCATTTAGTACAGTTGAACGTTATCAAAATGGTTTGAATGCTGGAGTTGGGTTGACATGGAACTTATTTGATGGAGGAAGTACAACAACTCGTGTTAGAAATGCTAAAATAGCTGTTGACCGTTTAGAAATTCAAAAAGATCAGCAAGAGGAATTTTTAAAACGAGATGTAAATAATGCCTGGGAGATTTATAAAAATGCATTATTTACTCTAAAAGTTCAAAAAGTAAATGTAGAGACAAATAAATTGAACTTTGAGCGTTCTACGGAATATTATAAATTAGGTCAGATCAGTTCTATTGATTTCAGGTTGGCACAAGTAAACTTGGTCAATGCTGAATTGACTTATAGTGCTGCTAAATATGCTGCGAAAACAGCAGAGCTTGTATTGCTTCAGTTAGCTGGTGAAATTATTGCGAACAAACAGTTTTAAGATGCCAAAAAAAGGAAAAGAAAAGAACACAAAAAATAAATCTAAGCATACAAAGTTGATGAATCGTAAGTTGAACAAGCAACGAGAAGAAAAGTTAACAAGACAAAAACGTTTAAAGGAGTTGGTGAAAAAACACAACGAACTTAAAAACGAAAAGGAATCATGAAAAAGGTTGATTGTCCGTGCAGAAGAAATAAAATGTATCAGGATTGCTGTGGTTTGATTCATAAAAGCGTCAAAGAAGCAGAAACATCTGAAGATTTGATGCGATCAAGATATACTGCTTTTGTCAAGGGAAATGGTCAATATCTTCAAAAAAGTCATCATCCTAAAACACGTCCCACAAAAAAAGAAGCTATCGAGATAGAAGAGTGGGCTAAAAGTGTAGAATGGATAAAACTAGAGGTTTTGAACTCTACCAAAGGAACTTCAATAGATACAGAAGGAACTGTTGAATTCAAGGCATATTTTTATGAAGATTCAAGAGTGTCTATCATCCATGAAAATTCTTTTTTTGAAAAAGAAAATGGAGTTTGGAAATATAAAAAGGCAAAATAAATAAGTGAATATTAGTTTTTTTAACTTTTGTTTTACTGATAATAGCTATTATTGCAGTCAAATCTTTGAGATATGCGTTATGTATATATGTTTGGTGGTCCTTGGTTCGTGTTGAATTTTGTACTACTGTCGATTACCTTTTTTGTTATTTGTTTTTTAATAAGAAATAAATCCATAAGAATTCTTTGTTCAGTTTTTTTTAGTTTTATTTTAGTATTGCAGCTTTTTAGTTTGCTACAAACTAAAAGTTATATAGATTATAAATTTATTATTCATAGTAATATAAGAGATACCATCTCCATGATTTTCTTATTTAAAAGTCAATTGGTTATTTTTTCCATATTATTATTAATAATGATTATGTCTATGAATTTGATGTTTTTTTTATTTGAATTTTTGAGAAAAAAGGTTCCTGTAAAAATCATCAATATTCTTTCATTATCGATATTATTATTATCTTTTCTAATAATGTTTTTAGAGAACGGAATTTTGAGTAATACTTTTAAAACTATTGATTTATTAAGTATTAAAGAAGCGGGGAGTTTTGAAAAAAAACATTGAAGAATTAGGATTTCAAAAGTATACGTATCAACAGGATGTTAAGGCAAATACTAGAAAAAGAAAAAACATTATAATATTATCATTAGAGTCATTTGAAAGAGGATATTTGAGTGAAGAAATGAGTCATTTGACACCTAATTTGAGGGCATTAAAAGCAAATCCTGAATGGCAATATTTAGATATTGAAGAAAATGAGGGGAGCAAATGGACAAGTGGTTCATTATATACTACTTTAACCGGTTTGCCTGCTTTTTTTGGAAGTGAACACAATAGTTTATTTCAGAATTTATTTGAATCTAAAATACCGAGTTTATTTAACGTTTTAAAAAAAACAGGCACTAAATCAATTTATTTAGTTGAAAATGCAAGTTTTTCGGGTACTTCAAGGATGTTGAATGCACTTGGTGTAGATGTTGTTATTGATCAGAATATATTGAGCAAAATAGAGGTTCAGGATAAAGATTTATTTGAACACGCAAAGAGCATTTTTCAAAATAACAAAAAAACAAATGAAAATATATGTTTGTATTTATCTACACTAAGTACCCACAACCCAAATGGTATTTATGATGTTAGAATGGAAAATGTTTTGCCAGCACAGAAATCCGACATAGAATTTATGGCTTCAGCTGTAGACTTTATGATTAAAGATTTTATCGATTTTCTTATTAAAGAAAACATGTATGATAATACAATTATCTATATTTTCCCAGATCATTTAAAACATGGTAGTTCAAAGTTGTTTTGGTATACCCACAAAAAATGTTACAATTTTAGGCAGCTCGTTTATTTTTAGGATTTTTTAATTTTGTCTCCATTTCTAAAGGAGTTAAATAATTTAAATATTGATGTATTCTTTTGTTATTATACCACTGTATATAT
>Ga0209223_10000643_pt1 | contig 39860 bp, 59 predicted proteins | sample COG_06_FD_184750 | JGI IMG/M metagenome (GOLD analysis project Ga0209223, IMG submission 184750) | Pelagic Microbial community sample from North Sea - COGITO 998_met_06 (SPAdes) (version 2) | ecosystem: Environmental > Aquatic > Marine > Neritic zone/Coastal water | place: Helgoland, sampling...
CGTTACGTCCAAAATCTCAATGGGTTATGCGTGACAATGACCTTGAGTGGCTGGACACCGAGCAGGCACAACCAACCGAAGCTGAAATTACAGCCGAAGTTGCTCGCCTACAAGCTGAGTATGACAACAACGAGTACCAGCGCAAACGTGCCCAAGCCTACCCATCAATGGCTGACCAGCTAGATTTAATCTACCACGAAGGCATTGACGCTTGGAAGGCTCAGATTGCCGCAGTGAAACAGGAGTACCCCAAGCCATGAGTACATTATCAGTCTCAACAATCACCGACGCTAGTGGTGGCAACACAGCAACCATAAACAGCTACACACCTACCGAGTCTAACATGGCTGGCAGGAACCGCATTCAGAACGGAGATATGCGGATTGACCAGAGGAACGCTGGGGCGAGTGTGACGGCTACAGGTAATCCATTTACGCTGGATCGTTGGCGTGCAGTACATAGCCAAGCAGCAAAATTTACGGTTCAGCAAAATGCTGGCTCTGTAACTTTGCCTGTAGGATTTACAAACTATTTAGGTGTTACCTCATCATCTGCACACGCTACTACTAGCACAGACTATTTCTTTTTGCGTCACACTATAGAAGGCTTTAATGTTGCTGACCTTGCTTGGGGTACTGCATCTGCGGCACCTATAACTTTGTCGTTTCGTGTTTACTCAAGTTTGACTGGAACTTTTGGCGGTGCTTTACAAAACTACGATCAAAACAGGTCTTATCCATTCAGCTTTTCCATCCCCGTGGCTAACACATGGACAACGGTTTCAATAACTATTGCTGGAGATATAACAGGTACTTGGGCTACAAACAATACAGGCGGGATTATGGTGTGTTTTGGGCTTGGTGTCGGTTCAACATACTCAGGAACTGCTGGCGCATGGGCTGGTGCTAACTATTTCTCAGCCACAGGCGCTACATCAGTAGTCGGCACAAGCGGAGCAACCCTCTACGTCACAGGCGTACAACTCGAAGCGGGAAGCGTAGCGACTCCTTTTGAGCGTAGGCAGTATGGTACTGAATTGATGCTTTGCAAGCGTTATTACAGATACCAAAATTGGCGGTGGCAGGGCTATGCAGCAGGGCTTGGAAACGGCTTGGGTTGGACTTGGACATTTGATGCAAACATGAGAGCCGCACCTACAATAGCTACATACAATTTTACAACCGGCTCAAATTTTAATTTAGCTGGTCCTTTAGATTCATCGGGCGCAGGAATGTACGCCATTGGAGATGGAAATGGAACAATTGTTCTTGGCACAACAGCATCTGCGGAGCTATAAATGTACAAAAAACTCAAAGACACGGATACCGGATTAGAAGCAGCGTATGTTCAACGCCTGTCCGACAACGCCTTTATCCCCTTCGACCCCGCCAACACCGATTACCAAGCCTACTTAGAGTGGCTGGACGAGGGTAATACACCGGAATCAGCAGATTCCCCAGCGGAGGAATAAATGGCAAACATAGATCCCGTAGAGTATGGGAGACTAACAGCACAGGTTGAGAACTTAACTTGTAAAGTAGAGAGCATGGAGACAGACATTAAGGAGCTACTAGCACTTGCTAACAAAAGCAAAGGTGGGTTCTGGATGGGTATGACTATTGCCTCTATTGCTGGTGGTCTCCTTACATGGCTTTTAACATATTGGAATAGATAATGCTTGCTGAACTTGCGATAGCCAACGCTGCTTTTGGTGTTATTAAGGAGACTATAGCCAACGGTGGTGACATTATGGCAGCGGGTCAACACATCTTCAAGTTCTTTGATTCTAAGTCTGAGCTTGCAAAGAAGGCTAACAAATCAGGGTCAGACTCTGAGGCTTTCTTTGCCCTTGAGCAGATCAAGCAACATGAAGCGGCTATCCAAGAGTTATTCATCTATCAAGGCAGAGCAGGGCTTTGGGATGATTGGTTAAAGTTCCAAGCGGAGGCAAAGCGTAAACGTGATGCTGAGGCTAGAGAGATTGCGTTAGCCAAAGCAAAACGTAAAGAGTTGATGTGGGCTTGGATTAACGGATTCTTAATTATTGCCTCTGTCTTAACAGGGGTAGTCATTGTAGCTGGGCTTATCTGGCTTGTTGTAACGAAAGGTGGAGTATGAAAAGACAATTACCAAAGCGCAATGAGCGTTCAAAGAAGAACAAGAGGAACAAATAATGGCTTTTGCTGACTATGTTAGAGACTTGATGGAGGCTGTTCCAAAGGTCAATGGTAACCCTATGCTCTCTGTTACCTCTATGACAGATGACAATGCTCGATACCGTGAAGACCCCTTCTACATCTCACGGGATATACAAGCGAGAGATCAGCTTGTGTTAGACGAGGAAGAGCGACGTCGCCGTGAAGCTGCCCTGTCGGGGTCGGGTATGATGACTGGCGGGGGCGAAAGCGGTGGTGGTAATTTTGCGCTAACTCCAGAACAAGAAGCATACTTTGATCTTCAAACACAAGCTGAAAAAGATGCTCGTATGGGGCAACTACAAAGAATGATGGTTCCCGCTTCTATACAAGCACTTATGGGTAATCGTGCTCCTGTACTAAGTAACTTAACTAACTACAATACTCGGAGTGAAGAGTTACAAAGGGAACAGGCTAGACAATACGTCGCCTCCCAATCAGCAGTTGACTCAGGGGATTTTGTAAGGTCTAGCGGTGGTAGTGGTGGGGGTACGGGTTCATATAATGAGAGCGGTAGTTATGGAACATCTGTTGATGGGTTGGGTGCTGGCGGTTACCAAGGTGTCTACTAATAAAACATTTAACAGAAAAAGCTTGACAACCTGAGAAATCTGTGGTATAATAGCAACAAAGGAAAAGATAAATGACATATTTAGAACTTGTCAATAAAGTGATGCGTAGGCTCCGAGAGAGTGAAGTTGATACGGTACAAGGCACAGGTAACTCTAACAGCTACGCCCGTCTGATTGGTGACTTTGTTAACGAGGCCAAAAGCCAAGTAGAGGTCGCTTGGGACTGGAGTGCCTTACGCTCTACACTAACCCTGACAACGACAGCCGACGTGTTTAACTATGAGCTAAATGGCTCCCAGAATAACTTTAAGGTGTTAAATGTGTTAAACGACACAAGTAACATCGACATGAAGTATCAGACTGGTTACTGGTTTGACCAAGCGTTGCTGATGGCTGACCCTGAGAGGGGTATCCCAGCCTTCTACAACTTTAACGGTGTTAGTGCAGATCGGGATACTCAAGTAGACATCTACCCTATCCCTGATGGTGTTTATGACATCCGTTTCAACGTCACCCTGCGTAACCAAGAGTTAACAGAGGATGCTGAAACTGTTGTGCTCCCTACCCGTCCTATCATCCTGTTAGCTACGGCGATGGCGATTGAAGAGCGAGGCGAAGACGGTGGACAACAAAGTATGAACGCCTACGCTGCTGCTCAGTCGGCATTGGCAGATGAGATTGCAATGGATGCGGCTCGTCACCCAGAGGACACTATTTGGTATAGCGTATGAAACAACTCCAAACACTCTCAGTAGTATCTCCCGGCTTCTTCGGGTTAAACACACAAGAGAGTGGCATCACCTTATCACCCAACTTTGCTCAACTTACAGACAATGTGGTTATTGATAAGTATGGTCGGTTAGGCTCTCGTAAGGGCTGGCAGATGCGTACAAACAGTGGTGTTACTCAACTAGCTGGTGCTACCATAGACTTCTTGATGGAGCATGTTAACGCTGACAACACTGTTGTTACCCTCTCTGGGGGCAACGGTAAGTTGTTTAAAGAGGGTGCTGACGGTGGTTCTCTTGTTGACATAACACCAGCAGGGTACACGATAACAGCTAACAACTGGAAGGGTGCTACTCTTAATGACCACGCTATGTTGGTTCAAACTGGTCATGCTCCTTTGTTCGTAACAGCAGAGACAGGAACCCTTGTAGCAGACTTGGTAACAGATCACACTGCACACGGCTCCCATACACCTAACTATGGAACAAGCTACCCTAATGATGTTATAGCTGGTTATGGTCGCTTCTGGGTACATGATGGTTCTACTGTCTATTGGTCAGATGATATAGCTGGTACTTTCCCTTACTTTGCAGGGGGCTCAAGCGGGTCATTGAACATAGCCTCTGTACTACCAAACAACGTAGATACTATTACAGCGTTAGCGCTACATAATGGCTTCCTGATTATCTTCTGTGAGCATAACATAATTGTTTACTCAGGTGCTGATAACCCTCTAACAGCTTCTTTTGCTGTATCGGATGTTATTGCTGGTGTGGGTTGTATTGCTCGTGATTCAGTGCAGGGTACAGGTAATGACCTTATCTTCCTATCTGATACGGGTATTCGTTCTTTGGGTCGCTTGATTCAAGAGAAGTCTTTACCAATGCGTGACCTTACTAAGAATGTAAGGGATGACTTGCTTAAAGATATTACACAGGAACGTAGCAACTCAGGTGGGTTATCTAAGGTACGCGCAGTTTACTCTGAGATTAACGCCTTCTACCTGTTATCTTTCCCCTCTACTGAGACCATCTATTGCTTAGATATGAGACAGGCGATGGAAGATGGTTCTAGCCGAGTCACAGTTTGGTTCTCATACAAGGCTACAGCTCTTCTTCGTAGACGCGACAGAGAGGTGATGATAGGTAAGGTTAACGGGATTGGTAGGTATTTTGGTTATAACGATGATGGCTCTGCATACCGCCTACGTTACTTCTCTCACTACCTTGACATGGGAGCACCTACAACCAACAAGATATTGAAGCAGATTAGTGCTACCGTCATCGGTGGTAGTAACCAAAGCTTCACCATTAAGACTAACTTTGATTACAAGGAAGCTCCTCGGTCATACCCCTACACGATTGTGACAGGAGATGTTTCTGAGTATGGTGTCGATAAGTATGTTGAGTATGTTGAATTCAAGGGAACTGTACCAAATTATGCTGGTTTACCTGTTTCACCTACACTAGACGATGCGTACATGGTTAATAACTCGCCTATTGTATATGACGGTAGCGGAAACAATATTAGCGATGACGTAGATGAAGGGAAAGTGTTTCAGTGGAACGGGAGTGCTTGGATTGATGTCACTAGCACATGGCAAAATACTTTTACTGTTAACATTTTTTCAGAGTATTCTATCGGTATTGTACTAGACTCTATTAAAGCTAGTGTAGGTGGAAGTGGTAATACAATTCAGATTGGCTTTGAGGCTGACGTAAACGGCAGTGAGTTATCTGTACAAAAGATTGATATGTTTGTTAAAACAGGAAGGACAAGTTAATGGCTAACTATTTAAAAGCTACGGACTTCGCAGCTAAAGATGCCCTACTCTCAGGCGACCCGAATAAGATTGTTAAGGGTACAGAGATTAACGATGAGTTTGATGCAATTCAGACAGCCGTAAACAGTAAAGCTAACATAGGCTCTCCTGCTTTAACAGGGACACCTACTGCTCCTACTGCTGCTGCCGGGACAGATACAACACAAATTGCTACTACTGCATTTGTCACCACTGCGACTGACAACATTAACACACTATCTGCTTTTACGCTAGTGGAAAGTGGTACTGATTTGTTAATTAACTATAACGGTACAACAGTAGCTAAGATTACATCTGATGGTGCTTTTGTTGCTAAGGATGATGTGACTGCCTTTGGGAGTTTATAATGGCTCTTCAAAGTTCAGGAATTATTAAACTCTCAGAGATTCAGACTGAATTTACGGGAAGTAACCCGATTAGCTTGTCTGAATACTACAGAGGTGGTTCTTACGTAACAGGTAATAACACAAATGTCCCTACGTCTGGTGCTATAAGTTTTAGTAACTTTTATAATGCTTCAAGACAATTCTTCTTAACTATTACCACAAGTTATACAACATCACAAGATTTAAGTACCTTAGCTTTAGCGGCTGGTTGGGATGGCTCTGCTCCTTTAGTGGCTACTGTTGATTCTGGAGTGGTTATTGCGGGTACGGCTGGTTCTAGGGGTGTTAATAATGTTGCTGGTGGTACTGGTGGCATTGGTTTAACTGTCACGGGTTCTTTCCCTAACGGTGTTAGCCTTATTAACAATGGAACTATCATCGGTGGCGGCGGGGGTGGTGGTGAAGGTGCTGGTATACCAGACTTTGCTATTGAGGCTTATGGAGACCCCGGTAGTGTTGGTGGCACTGGTGGTATTGGTTTATACACTACAGTTCCTATCACTGTAACCAACAACAACATCATCGGTGGAGGTGGTGGTGGAGGCGGCGGTGGCGGTGGTGTTCTAGTACTTGAATGGGGAATTATATTAGGTGGCGGTGGCGGTGGCGGTGCTGGTTATGGTTTAGGTGGTATTGGTGATTACAGTACATGGTCTGCTACTCTAGCGCCCGGCACTGGTAGCACTGGTGGTTTAACCACAGGCGGCTCTGGCGGTATTGCTGACAGCAGTGGTCAAGGTGGTACTGGTGGAGCTGGCGGTAGTTTAGGTTCTGCTGGTAGTGCTGGTCAAAACTACATTATTCCCAATGGTTACAACGCACACCCTAACTTAAAAGCCCCTCCAACAGCTGGTGGGGGTGGCGGTGCGGTTGTCTCGGGTAATAGTTATGTAACATGGGTAGCAACAGGCACTCGTTACGGTGTTTTAGTTTAAGGATTATATATATGGCAATCGGTTTTGAAACACTCCTTCCAATTGGTCTGAGTTTATTTGGGGCTAACAAAGCTCAAGACGCAGCAAGAGAATCAGCACAGGCTAACATCGAGGCAGCTAAGATTGCGGCTGAGGCAGCTAAGTTTAAGCCTTACTCAATCTCGACTGGCTTCGGCACTAGCTTCTTTGATGAGAATAAGCAAGAGGCTGGTTATACTCTTGACCCTACCCTACAGGCATTTCGTGATGCTATGTACGGAGGGGCTGGTGAGTTTATGGGACAGATTCAAACTGACCCTCAAGCTGCTGCCCAACAGTATTATAACCAACAGCAGGGGATTATGGCTGGTGGGCGTGGTGCAGAGGACATTGCCCTGCGTAACCAGCAACTCCAGTCAGGTCGTATTGGCCTAGGCTTATCAGGCGCATCTCAGGGTGCAGGGGCTGGTACAGGGTATGTTAACCCAGAACAGTATCAGCGTGATCTAGCTAGAGCACAACAAGATCAAGCGCTGGCTGCTTCATCGACACAACTGGCTCAAGCAGATATTGATCGCGCTATCAGTCGTGGCACTGGTTTGTTACAGACTGGCTTGGGTATCGAAGAGTATGGTTTGAAGCCCTTGCAGATTGGTGCTGACATTGGTAACCGTGTTGCCACTGCTGGTGCTAACCAAGGTAATATGCTCTTGGCTGGTGGACAGGCTGCTGCTAACGCTAACCTTGCAGGTGGTTTGGCTGGTGCTGGCATGTTCGGTAACCTCGGCACATCGTTAATGAAACAAAATTTCGGTTAAGGAGACAACATGGCAAGTGAAATTTTAGGGTTGTTCGGTGGTCAAAGCCCACAACAACTACGCAATGCTTTCTTGGACAGCACAATGGTGTCCCCACAACAGATGGCGCAACAAGGGTTGTTACAGCAAGTTGTCTCTATGGGTCAGAATGCTGGTTCAGTGATGGGCGCTGGTGCTGGTCGTTTGTTCGGCGGTAAGGTGGCTGGTGAAGTCGAGGCTTCTTATTTAGAAGATTCGTTGGCTCAGGTAGAGAAGATGGGTTTCAAGAATGATGCTGAGAAGATGGCAGCTTTGGGAGATTTGTTAGCGCAGAAGCCGGGTATGGGTAGACAAGCTATGCTTGCTCGTCAAGAGGCTAATAAGCTAAAGGTGCAGGGCTATCAAATGAAAGGTCTTGAAAACGCAGATAAAGCAAGACAAGCTGTTGCTGATGCGTTGGCTAAAAATCCTAATGCTACATCTCAAGATTTGTACGCAGTAGCGGCTGAGTTTAGTTCAGACCCAGAAGCTATTATTAAAAATATTGCTTCTAGAGAAGAAACAGAAGCGAAAGCAAAAGCTAAGGAGGCTGAAGTAGCTGCTCAAACACAGAAGACAGCAAATCGTATAGCAACTTTGGAAAAAAAGTTCCCAGATATGGATGCCGTACAACGTCAAGCTATTGCGGAAGACGATAAATCATGGCAAGCCGCTATTAACCCACCTCCTAAAGATAAAACTGAAATGGAGCGTTTGTTAGCCAGTTTAAATCTTTCACCTGAAGAAGAAGCTGATTATAGACAAAGAATGCTTGATTTAAAGCTAAACCCAGACCCAGCAGGTCAAAAGGCTTTGGCTAACGAGTTAGCTAGGGCGCGTATAGAGGAAACACAACGTAAGACTCAAGAAGGCCTACAAAAAACAGCAGAGGCTAAAACAGCTAAAATTAACTTACTAGCTGCCGCTGAGACTAATGCTGAAGATGCGTTAAACACTTCTGCTGAAGCCTTGAAGCTTGCTCCTTCAGATTGGATGGATGCCACTGGCCAGTTAATTCTAGGTAAAGTACCGTGGACAGACGAGTTAGCATTAAACAACTTGGTTACTGCTCTAAATAGTGAGAAGGTTTTAAGCACTCTTGCTGAGATGAAAGCTCAAAGTAGAACAGGAGCTTCTGGTTTAGGCGCTGTTAGTGAGAAAGAATTGACCTTATTGATGGCGCGTACTCGTAAGCTTGATCCTCAAGACAAGAACTTTAAAGAGAACCTTAAATATGTCATGAATAAGTGGGAGAAGATTCGTAGGGAAGCGCGTAAGGCACGTCTAGCTGAATTAGGTCAGACGGATGATGCTGATCCGTTAGGAGTTCGCTGATGATTACAGTAGCAGAAATAAGGAAAAAGTATCCTGAGTATGAAGATTTGTCCGATGAGCAATTGGTCAACGGGTTGCACTCTAAATACTACTCAGACATGCCTATCGAAGAGTTCTACGGTAAAGTGGGTTTCTCAAAACAAACTGAAGAACCAAAACCAGAGGTGGCTGCTGACCCTAAAGCAGCTATGGTGCAGAATGTAGAAACAGATAAAACAGATTATGTTGGTGAATTAGGTCAACAAGCAAAATTAACAGCCCGTGCAGCCATTCGTGGCGGCGGTGCTTTGGCTGGAATGTTTGGTGATGCTCTTAATTCAGCTATTAACTTAGTATCTCAAGGCATGGGTTCAGACTACCGTTTACCAATGGCGTCTGATACCATTAACAAACTTGCTGATGCTGTCGCTGTCCCACGTAATGAACAAGAGCGTGTGATAGCTTCTGCGTCGGATGCTGTTGCTAGTGTTATCTCTAGTGGTGGTATTAAGGCTGGTGTTGATTGGTTGATTAGTAAAGGTGTTAACCAAACAATCGCTACAAGTGTGGCGCAGGAGTTAGGTAAAAATCTTTCTCAGCAAGCGCCAGTAGCAGCAGCAGCTTCAGCAGCAGGGCAGCAGGTAGTTGAATCTACAGATAACTCTAAACTAGGCTTGGCGGCAGGAGCAGCAGTAGCTTTGTTGGGCGGTCGTGGCGCTAAGGCTACACCTAAGTCAGTAGCGGTTGCTAAACAAGAAGCTGATACTTTGTATGAACAATCTAAAGCGTTTAACCTACGTTTTAAACCTGTTGCGGGTAAGTTAATAGATAAACGAATAGCGGCGGCTTTAGATGAGCAGACATTACCTTTGAAAGGTGAGGGTATGGGTTCTGTTCGTGAAATTGTCAGGTCTTTCCGTAAAGAACTCTCTAACCCAGAAGGAGTGTCCTTGTCTACTTTTGAAAAACTAAGGAAAGACGCTAATAATTTAATAGCAAACGCTGGAGGGAATAGTAATCAGCGAAATGCAGCTTATGTTATCCGTAACAACATTGATGAGTTTATGAGTAATGTATCAGGTAAGATGATTAAAAGCGGGGATGCAGAAGGCGCAAAAGCATTAGTTCAAGGTCGTAATATCTTTAGAACAGCTTCAAGAGCAGGTGTGTTAGAAAATGTATTAGACAGGGCTAAATATTTAAGTGAGGTGACCCCAAACTTAAGTTACGGTAAAGCTTTACAAAGTGAGATGGTAAAACTGGTTAAGAATGAGAAGAGACTACGCGCTAACTTTAAACCAGATGAAATTGAGCGGTTGAAGCAAATATCAAAAGGTGGTAAAAACCTAGAGATGTTTATTAACGGTGTAGGTGCTTTTGCTGGTTTGGCTGGAAAAGCGGCTGCTTTGATTAACGTCCCTAATACTGGCGGTTTGTCATTAGCTGCTTATGGGGTAGCTAAAGGTGCTCAAACAGGTGCTAAAGCTGCCGGAACTTCTATCAGGGAGCGAGGCATACAAACTGAAGTACAGCGCATCTTAGGGGGTTCTCAGCCTCCTCAAGCTAACCCATCGGTGGTAGCTTCTATGTTTGGTTTACAAGATAATATAGCACCTTAAACAACAAAGCCCCTAAGCAGTGATGCCTAGGGGCTTTTTTTTAGTCTTTGATTTCCAACACTTCCTCGTCTAACTCACTAAACTCCCCGATGTAGATGGAGAAGAAAGGGACTTTAATAATCAATCCCTCGTAGGCAGCGATAAACCTACCTTCCTCATCGCCTACCACATGGCATATGTTATCGTTATGCTCAATGTCAAACCCAATACCTAGGCGCATGTTAATGTTAATCATTTGTTATCCTCATGTTTAATTCTAGCGATGATGTAATTCTTAACCAAACTACTACGAACAATGTCAGCGATAGAGAACTCAATCTCTGTAAACTCTTTCATTGACCGCAGGATGGTTAGGAACTCCAACAACCCACTCTTATCATCTCTCTTCTTCAAATCCACCTGCCTGTAGTCACCGCATAAGAAGAACTTAGACGTGTGACCGATACGGGTGATGATGGTATCTAGCTCGTGCATTGTACAGTTTTGACTCTCATCCAACATGACAATAGCATTGTTAAACGTCGTACCCCGAATGAACGAGGTAGAGAGGAACTCCACATACCCTTGCTCGACCAACCTATCCCATGCGTCTTTGCGTTTGAACAGTTCAGCCGCTATCTGTTTGTACGGCTCTGTAAACTGGTTCATCTTCTCTTCTGCATCTCCCGGTAGGTGACCCATCTCCCTACTCTGCACACTGCTACGGATGATAACAAGCTTGGCATAGGGGTTAGACTTGTCCATAACCTCCTCAAGCGCCTTGTAGAAAGCAATGTAGGTCTTACCCGTACCAGCTACCCCAGACAGCGCACAGAAGTAATGACCCTGTTGGTAGGCATCAAAGAACTCCTTCTGCTTCTCTGTCTTAGGACTGATTGTTAACATATCATCCAGACGCATCTTCAACCCATGTTGCGGTTTAACATCTGCGTCTGTTGTCTTCTTTCTTGTTACCATTAAGCTGCCTTACCCCATACGTCATCCCAAGTGCCGTTAGTGGCTCCTTTGGAATAATCTGTTACCCGTTGTTCAAAGAAGTTAGTGTGGCTTACGCCTAACATACCATCCACCCAAGGTAGAGGATTCTTCTTCACCTTAAACACACCCTTCATACCCATGCTAATCAAGCGACGGTCAGCGATGTAGCGAATGTAAGTTTTAACGTCATCAGCGCGTAACCCTTCTACTTCAAACATACCAAAGGCAAGGTCAATGAACTTATCCTCTAGCGCTACCATCTCCTGAGCAATCTCCTTGATGCGGTCACTACTGCTCTCTTCTGGGTTCTGTTTCACCCAGTCACGATAGACCTTAATCATACCCTCAGCGTGTTGTGTCTCATCCACGATTGACCATGCGATGATCTGACCCAAGCCCTTTAGCTTACCGTTACGAGCGAAGTTGAGCAACATGACAAACGAGGAGAACAATTGCATACCCTCACCAAAGGCGCTAATAGTGGCAATCTTCTCAGCCATAGGAGCGTCACCAAGCGTCTGATAGTACTCATGCTTCTCTACCATCTCACCATACTGCATAAACTCGTTGTAGGTGCTCTCAGGCAGCCCCAGCGTCTCAATCAGGTGGGCATAAGCAGCTACATGTAATGCCTCACGACCAGCAAAACCTGACATCATCATCCGCACTTCCGGCTGTTTAAACACTGGCAGGTAGTGGGTGTAGTACCCGTCACCAATGTCTAGGTCACCCTGCACAAAGAAGCGTAGGATTTTGGTTAGGAAGTCTTTCTCCGACTTGGTTAACTTCTTCTGGTAGTCCTTCAAGTCCTCACCCATTGGCACTTCTGTGTGTAACCAATGGCTCTGTTCATGTTGTAACCAAGCGTCGTATGCCCAAGGGTATTTGAACGGCTTGAATGAGTTTCTCTCTTCTGTTAATTGTGGCTTCATATCGGTATCCTCGGTGTTAGTGGTAGGGTAGTACCAGCAAGCCCTTTTAGCATACGAGGTTTGCTTGATACTACGCCTGTAATATGGGCTTTCTACCCCCATTGTCTCCATGTGTTAGCAATAATGTGTAGACAGGTGATTATCTCTAACCACCTTATCCAAGTTAACCTTCGCAAGCTAGGCATGTTTCCCCATTTACGATAGCTGTCATATCAATAGTCTCCTCAATACGTTGACGTTTAACCTGAGCACCAACCTTGTCAGCCTTACGCACCTTATCAGAGCGGAGGTAGTACAAGCTCTTTAGCCCCATCTTCCACGCCATGAAGTGTACAGCATGTAAGTAGGCAATGGTTGTGTTAGGCTGGAAGAATAGGTTAACACTCTGTCCTTGGTCGATATACTTCTGTCTATCTGCTGCCAACTCGACTAACCATCGCTGGTCAATCTCCATTGCTGTCTTAAATACTTCCTTCACATCCTCTGGTATGCCCAAATGCTGAACGCTACCATCGTTGGCAATAATAGAAGCCCAAGTGTCATCATCATCCAAGCCAAGTTCAGCAAGGCGTTTTGACAAGAAGCGATTACGGTAGACAAACGCACCACTTAGGGTATCCTGCCGAAAAACATTTGCTCGATATGGCTCCACGGATGGCGAAGTGTTACCCATAATAAGACTAGAAGAAGCATTGGGAGCGATAGCCATATGATGACTAAACCTACGCTGAATGCCAAACTCACTTGCATCCGGGCAAGCGCCTCTTTTAAGAACGAGAATATTATCTGCACGAGCACACTCCTTGTTAATATGAGCAAAAATATCTTTGTTTGTTAACTTAGCCATCACCCCGTCGATAGGCATGTTGTTCTTCTGTAAGTAGGCATGGAAGCCCAACGAACCTAATCCAACAGACCGCTCGGCAGTAGCAGACCGTACAGCACGACTAATATGCTTAGGAGCGTTAGTGATGAAGTACTCGACAACATTGTCCAACATTTCCATAACATCCGGGATAAACTGCTCATTATCTTTCCAATCATCATAGTACTCCAAGTTAACACTAGACAAACAGCACACAGCCGTTCGGTCAGCGCTGGTGGGTAGGAAGATTTCGGTACACAGGTTAGACCCGTTAATACGCAACCCTTTATCCTTTAACCACTCAGGTAACTCTCTGTTAGCCGTATCGATAAAGATGAAGTATGGCTCACCTGTTTGCATCCGTAAGTCCAACATCTTCTGCCACAACCCCTTAGCACTAACCACTTCTACGACCTCGCCATTGGCGGGGTTTTTTAATGCCCAATCGTCGTTAGCCTCTGGGTCTTTCATGCACCGCTCAATCACCTGCATAAACTCATCGCTTATGTTAACACCGTGGTTCAGGTTCAGCGTCCGTAGGTTTTGGTCACCCGTCGGTTTACGCATCTCCAAGAACTGAATGATGTCAGGATGGTTTACATCAAGAAACGCTGCATAAGAACCCCGACGTGTTCTGCCCTGTCGGTAAGCCAAAGAGGAAGCATCGTACATTTTGAGGTGTGGCATGACACCAGTTGATTTATCATCACTGTTACGAATCCCAAGGTGTATGCCAACACCGCCACCCAACATACTAAGCCAATTAGTTTCAGATAAGTTGTCAACGAGACCTTCAGCACTGTCCTCCATGTAATTAAGAAAACAGCTAATAGGAAGTCCACGCTTACTACGACCAAAAGAAAGAATGGGAGTGCTATAAGACAACCAATGCTTAGAACTATACTCATACAGTCGCTGAGAATGCTCAGGGTTACTTCCGAACGCTTCCGATACATACGCAAACCTCTCCTGTGGGCTAACCTCTTCCTCCATCATGTAGCTCTCACGCAACCGTTGCAGTCCGAGAGCATCGAACAGCTTATCGCGTTCTAAGTTTATTTTAATTGTCATCAAGTACTTCCTCTAAATAATCAGCCATGTCTTCTATCCTATCCTGAAACCGATTGACAATCTCTTCACTGTTAACCTCTAACAACTCCAAGATTGTCACCTCGTCCAGACGCTTTAGTTTATCACAAATGTCAGGTATCGTCAGCATATTTCTTCTGTAAGTAATTCATAGAGAGAAACATCTCGTCGAAAGCCCCATCCTTAACCTCGTTCAACATGACCAACCCACGCCAATGTGTGTTACTAAGTTGATCCATGTAGTCTTCGTCGTGTAGGTAGTAGCTACCAGCGATTATCCCACAGATGGCGGTTCCGTCTGCTCTTTTGCCATAAGCAACTTGCTTACCTTGTTGATGCCCTGCAACACAAGACATGTGCAGCTTATTAACGATAACACTAGCAGAACTAGCTGGTCGCCCCATAGCACCAACAGGGAAGTAGTGGCAGAAACCAACACCATTGATAAAAACAGGTTTAAGAAAGTCATATACATCCCAATCTTTTTTGTAGTCTAGGTCATCAGTCGAAATCACACCCTCCAGCATAGGCGTGTTAGCCACTGCTCGGTTGATACGGTTCTCATGGTTACCCATTGTTAACACCATACGAGGTTTATACACCTTGTGCTTGGTTATCTTCTGTGTTGCTTGTAAATCACGCAGAGGCTTCAACAGCTTCTTCATGGCTACCTTCACACAGTTAACGTCATCCTTGTAACGCTTGCCTTCAAAGTATTTACTACCAGCCTTATCATGCGTAGACAAGGAGGGCATATCCGCGAAGTCGCCAATGTTGATAACAACATCTGGTCGGTAATCCACGATAGCCTTCCCTGCCCACGTTAGATGGTCGGTAGCTACTCCCGGCTTCACTTGGCAGTCAGGAATAACAAGTATCTTCATGTAGGGAACACCTCATTGGCAAACCCGCTGTCCCAATACTCCTCTAACATAATGTCTACCTTCTCGTAAACACCAACGTAACCGCAAGTGTCTAGGAAAGCGGCAAACTGTCGCATAACATCATCCCATCTAGCATCCTCGCTACAGACGTAGAATAACTCTGAGGTAGTCTCTACACTTGGTCGTGAACACTTCTTCTTAAAGTGGTAATACTGTTTATCTTCCATTCTTATCTCCATAAATGCTAGGGAACAAGTCAGTCAAAATAGCCTTACACTGATCTGCTACTTCCCTGTGTTCCTTCTGTGTTGCCTCGTCACACCGAATGTCAACATAGTGCATCCAGCTTCGTAACGTCCCGTTCATATACATCCGACTGTTTGTTAACCCCTCTGGTAGAACCTTCCGGGCAACTTCCTTAGCTATTCCGTTGTTCAAAGCAGCACCATAAACCCCTTGTGCTTGCGCTATCAGGCTACGTTGCATCTCATCCCACCAGCGCTGTAACTCACGGTCTTCAGTAGGTAGACTATTCTGTCGGTTCTTCTCATCTTGTAACCTCACCTCACTAGACTCCATCTCCAAAGCCTCCGCATACCGCTGGCTGAACTCTTGGAAGCTAAAAGACCGATGCCGAATAATCTGTCGTGCTATGTCCCGTGTTACCTCAATCTCCATACAAACATTAACCATCTCAAAAGGCGACCAATGCTTGTTATTCATCAGGTAACGTAACAACTTAGGTGCTGTCGCTATGTTATTCTGATTCTCTGGGTTTGAGACACGAGCCATGTACGCAATCATCTCTTCGGCATGAGGCGTTACCCACATTAGCTTTACGTTCATTTCTTCTTCCTCTCTTTACGTTCTTCCGCTGTCTTTTGTTTGTGACAAGGTTTACACAGCACTTGTAGGTTATCTGCTTCACAGTACAACCTATTCATATATGTCCACCAATCTTGAAACCCTTCCTTCGGAGATACAACGGGTTCAATATGATCCACTTGTACATCTCTTGCAATAAAGAAGTCTCCACAATCAGCACACAAATAATGTTCTGCTAACCTACCACTTCGTTTGTTAATCAGCCTACCTACCGCTGCGTCTTTAAGAGCCTTCCACTTAGGTGGGAAACGCTTCATATAAGCTCGTAGCGCAGATATTATAAATGCCCTAAACCTTGCCTCAGTCCATTCTCCGTCGTTATACTTTCTGTTGTTCATACTGGTGCAACAACTGAGCAAACCCCTCCACGAATCTCTCGTCATGGTCACGCTCACCCATCGTAAACATTATGGCGTGTACTAACTCATGGTAAAAGGTGAGGTTACGGTCTTGTCCTGTTAACTTCTTGTTAATTAAAATTCTACATGTATCAGGGTTTGTCGAGCCAAGATCAGGCATCTCAGTGTCAACAACAGCCCATGTACATCCTGCTAGTTTAAACTTCATTTGGTGGCTCCCATGTTTCGTTGGGCTTCCTGCGTAACCACAAGAGCTTGCCGTTTTCCAGTACACGCTCTGCGCCCAGTCCCTCCACACAACACGCATAAAACTCTTTCTCCGTTTGGAAAGGCGCAAGCATCTTCTCCGATTTCACGACACCAACACGGGGCATTCCCTTGATGTTGTCTGCCGCGTCTCCCATAAGGATTTGTTTGTAGAAGAAGCGCAAGCCCTCCTCTGGGGTAACAAACTTCTTCTCCTTCTTCACGAAATTGTAGTGCCATCCGGGAACCTGTAAAAAGTCTTTATCGATTGAGACAATGATACTTTCCCCACCCAACTCGGTTGCTCGTATTGCAATGTCATCATCTGCCTCCTGTCCGTCGCTAACACTAGCGCCCCATGCCGTTTGTAAATATTCCCGTAGGAGAGGTAGGTGTTTCGGCTTTTTAACATCCTTCCTGTTACCTTTGTAAGGTACTGTTACCGCGACTTCATTACGAAAGTTTGTTTTGCCTGTTAGGAACAACTCATGGTCATCTGTGTCCACTAGATCAAACATCAACAAATCTTCTAAAAACACCGCCATTGTTTCGATAGCGGTGTTCTCATGCTCGTCTTCGGTAGCAAACCCTACCCGATAACAGAGAATATCTGCATCAAGTAGAGCCTTCATTACAGCAGATCGTCTTCGTCAAACGCTCCACCGCCACCACCAGTGTAGGGGACTAACTCAGTGATAACCATCTTACGCAACGATGGGCTAACACCCTTCTTGCCTTTGAATGACCAAGCATATGGCGTGATAATCGCTGCCGCCTTAGAGCCGTTACCAAGGATGTCACCCTCTAGTAGAGAGCCACCATCGTCGTAGGCGGCAATTGGTCGGGTGCTCTTGCAGGTGACATAAGCGCCCTTGCCCTCCTTCGTCTTCACCTCAATACCCATCTCTTCCAAAGCGCCTACGGCTTTGTCTGACAGGTTACATAGGTCAACCTGAAACTTACCACTCATCTCGTTAGGCTTGTTCAAGAATGCCCACATGATTTCCGCTTTGACCTTAACTGCTTCTGTATTCATACTAACTCCTTAATGTACCGAATTACTTCCGTCTTCTTCGGCAATGTCATAAAATTTGGAAGTGACAACTGCTAACAAATCTAGCACTTCCATCTCACTTAAATGTTGACTGAAACCTAGGCTTACTTCGCCATCTTTCTCTGTAATAATGATTGCACAATCCGCGCCATCAAGAACAGTAGTCAACCCTCTTAACTCTCGCTCGTTCAATGTGTTTCCTTCCAGTTGTTACCTACATTGTATTCTCCTGTTGTTGGACACCTTAACCCCAGTGCCACACCCGCTTCTTCGATAGCCGCTACTGCCATCTTCCCTACTTGCTCTGCGTCTTCTTCCGAGACTTCTACCTGCCACTCGTCATGCACATTTGCACAGAACTTAGCGTCTATTATACCACACTTTAACTTGTTGTTCAAGATAACTAGGGATTTTTTCATTAAAATTGCCCCTGCTCCTTGTAACAAAGTATTTAGTGCTGAATGTTCGCTACGCACTAACAAATGTCTGCCATCTAAACCCGGTAAGAACCCGTCTCTTTCATACAAACGAGATACCTTATCCTTCAACTCACCTAGTGCCGGAGTGTTGCGTAGGAAGCGCCTCATCAGTTTCCTACCATCCTTCTCATCACTACCCACAATCGCTCCAATCTTTGCAGCACCAGCACCATATAAGAAAGCGTATATGAATGTCTTTGCTGTATTCCGATTAAGCAACCCTGCCGCCTTCTGGTTAGCCGTATGTATATCACCATTAAGGATTTCGTCTGTATATCGAGCATCCTTCATATAGTGGGCTAACATACGCAACTCCAACCCGCTTGCGTCAATACCTACCAACTTGTTACCGGGTTCGACTGTCCACAACTCACGACACTCTGAACCATACTCACTACCACTGTTGGGCACTTGCGCCATGTTAGGGCTAATATGCGTCATACGCCCCGTCACGGCTCCGTTTGTTATCACCCTACCGTGTACCCTACCATCTGGCTGAACAACGTCAAACCAGCTACTCACCTGCGAGATGCGTTTCTGGAGCATTAGATACCGAGTGATTAGTTTTGCCTCTGGTAAGTCAATGCCCTCTAACACCTTCTCGTTAATGATGGTACTTCCCTTCTCTGTTTCCTCTGTAAAGGTAACACCCAATGTCGCCAACCTCTCAGCAATCTGTTGTCTACTGCCGGGGTTGAATGGGGTTACCTTGGTTTTAAGAGGTTTACCAGTTTTCTCACTAACTCGTTCTTCGACAATTGGTGGAAATGTAACTTGCAATTCGCTTTCAATATCAGCAACTTCACCTGTAAGTTGAGCGAGAAGCGCCTCACCTTTGTGTTTATCAAACTTAAATCCATGCTGCTCTTGCCTTTTCAAAATAGCTGCTACGTCATGCTCTAGCTGTACGCTCTCACCCCAACCTCTTAACTCTTGAGACAACAACTTGTACAAGTCCACAGTTACTGACACGTCCTGTCTACAATAAAAGCGGTTAAGGCTATCAATTGGATCGTCATAAGGAGCAGTAGAAACCTTGTCATATTGTAACCCTTTCATCCAATGCCAAATGCGTGTGTACTCAACCTTACGATTCCCTAGCCTCTTCCCCCATGCCGCTAAACTGTGACCGTTTTCGATAGAGGGATTGTGTAGCCTTGACATTATCAAGGTATCTCTCACTTTCTTCAATCCAATCTTCGTTCCCCACAGCTTGTTGAGCACTGGTGCGTCGAAGCCGATCAAGTTGTGTCCGATCAATCTCTCTGCTTTGTTTATTAAGGGTATGAGTGTATCCGGTTTTGTGTGACATATGTATTCATTCGTGTCGCTGTTATGGGTATAGCAAAGCCATATCTTACTCTGCTTGCTATCTGTCTCGATGTCGAGAACTAAGTTCACATATATTCCCTCCAAGTAACTAATGTTACCCCTTTATGTTGTGCAAAATCTAACTTAGGTTCATACTCACAAGTCTCACAACTAAAAGAAATAGTTAAACCCTGCCTTCGTAAACTAGGGTTTCCAGATATGTCGTTGCTAACAACAATCGATTTAACAATCTTTGATTTACCTACCTGTGCGTGTAAGACTTTTTTCTCATCCTCATCTCGTTCAAACACATCTACTTTAATTTGATGTAAGGAATCTCCTCCACATGAAGGGCATATAAGTTTATTGTCATCATCTAGTAACATTACTTTCCTTTCGCTAATTCAGCTAAGTCAATCTCATCACATTCATCTAAAAATTTTTCAATGTCTTTTAGAGGAATTGTAGTTCTATTTATAGAAACACCATCGCTTAAGTAAACAGAACCACCATAGCCTTCAACATCCATGCTCCTATAAAACTCATCTTCAAACGCTTCCTCATCAGGACACCAAATCCATCCATGCTCTTCTGCTCTAGCTACCAACTCATCAGAGGGTTCAACATAATCTTTATGATGAGTGTCTTCATCAATCATTATTAAACAATCATCATCCTTAACAGGGGTCGCTGTAGTATAACCTTCAAAAACATAACTAAACCAATGTCCCATACTTCCATTTACTTCGCGAGTATACCCAAAAAGTACTTTCAATGGGTAACGTGCAAAATCTGTATACTCCCACCTTTTAGATTCAAATTGTAAATGATTGGCGCATTTAAAAGCAATGTTCTCTTCTTCTACAAATTCTGATAGTTCTATATGTGTGTTTTGTTCTTCACCTTCAAGCCTATACCAAACATCTTTATAAACTATACTTACTGATTCGTACCCACCTTCTTCATTTTCAACTTGTACTTTTCTCATGTCACTTCCCCTTAGCAAGTTCAATTTCAACTAACTTCGCATAACCACCCACGTCGTGCCAACTGTCATCGTAGAATGGGTCACCGTTAACAATACGGGCTAACTTGTTACAGATTAAGTCCAAGCTCTCCTGCATATAGGGTTCCATTGTATCCCAACTAACGCCTAAACGCAAGTCTTCTTTCAGCGTTTGTGACGTTGCCGACACATTTGTGTACTCGCCGTACCTCGTCTCACGCTGGTCTAGCGTCTCTGTTACATCCTTCATAACAATCCTTCCTGCGGCTTCGCGCATTGACATCTCACGGTCTTCAAAATACTCCCAATCACCTTCCGGGATTAGCTCATTCAACTTAACAAAAGATGGGGTAATCAAAACATACCTTTCAAATCAGGCTTACGATAACGCTCACCCTTCTTGACCTTACCATACTCATCGAACTCAGGGTAGCCCTTGTAGTTGAACTTCGACCAGTTACTTTCGTTAACCTCAGTTACCGCTGCATTCATATTCATCTTAGCGCACACACCAACACCGACAGCCGTAACAATTTGATCTGCTAACGAGTCAAGTAGTGGCTCACGATCTATTGATGATACAGTCTTGTCCCCTGCCTTCAATGAGTCAGCGAAATCCTCTAACTCATCAAGCGCTTTAGCCAAGTCACTGTTAGCGTCTATGTTCAACGAATCCATCATCTCAATAAACTCCTCAATGTGACAGCCTATCTGTACATCTAGGTCACGCACCAATGGTTCTGGTCGTGCTCGTCTGTGCCATAGGGTTATGTTGTCAATCATTACTTCCTCCGTCGTGGTAAGGGTGTCCAGCCAATCCAGAACCCATCTTCAATTATAGCAGGTGATAACGACCCGTGAGAAGCCACACCATACACACTTAGCAATTGTAGCTTAACACCGTGTGGTGCTTCCTCTATCGGTCGCCAGTAGTAGTTTAAATCGATGCAAGCCACACCGTCCTTAGTTATCTTGTCGGTCATCATCTTCCTCTGGGTTAAGGCGTTTAGCATCCTCAATCCCCGCTTGTATTGCGGTAAGGATACCTAGCCTAGTTAACGCTTGCAACGCCTCTGGTGGGAAGTTGAATTGATAGTCTGCACTACCATCCTCGTTCTCACGGATTAATGTTACGTTTGTTGTACTAATAGTCTCTGTCATGTGTTCTTCTCCTTTAACCAAGGCTTCTTGGATATATCCATAAGCCCTATCGACGTGTCCCCCATCCAACGCTTCCAGTGCCAGCTTCATTAATTCTTTACTCAAAACAACGCCTCCTCTGTCTGTTCAATTAACAATCCATGTCGTATCTTGTATGCTCGTTTCTGCACCCACTCAGGCTTAACACCAAAGGGGTTGAAGCATACGCCTGTCTTACTGCAATACCCGTAGTCTTCCATCATAATACATCATCCATTAAAAGCTCTGCTTCGCGTAGTATACCATTGTTTTGGTTATATTGCAACCCAAACTTAATCCCTGTTGCGCGACCAGTAAACCTATCCTTTAACACCCTGAACGTCGTTGTCTGTCGCTTGATTGGGTCTGTATGCTGCTTGTTACGCTCTAACCCAAACATATAGTGCGACCAACGTGCAATAGCGCGTGAGCCTGTGAAATGCTTCTCCATCACACGTCCACCTTCTTCGTGAGACTTACCCTCTGGTGTTGTTAGGTGACTAATGAAGTGGATGATGATGCCAAGCTCCTGCGCCAACGATGCCATGTCTGCCATGATGCCATCAAGTGCCCTACGCTCATCCTGCTCCTGCGCCGACAGCGCTGTCAGGTGATCTAGGTAGATGTGCTCAATGTCATACGCCTTGTTGAAGTATTTGATGATGCCTTTGATCGTCTTCCAATCCATAGCCCCAAAGTGCTCCATCATGTAAAGTTGCTCACGCTCCTCTAATCGGTTAACACTAGCCTCATACTGCGTCCTGTTCCAATCAGCGTCAGGTACATGGTATAGCCGTTGGTCTAGCTTGCCCATCACCCGTTGCCCTGTCTCGACCACGTTTTGCTCTAGGTAGATAACACCCACCTTCTTGTTCAACGTCTCAATGTCGTAGGCTATCTGCTGTGTGAACACGTCAGTCTTACCAACACCCACACCCGCACCAAAGGCATACAACTCACCCTTACGTCGCCCATAGGTTAGCCCTGTTAGCGTCGAGAAACACCAAGGCACACCCGGTACTGGCGGGGTTAACAGGCGTTGCTTGATGTCGCTGATGGTGACGATGCCCTCTGGTTTGTACTTCTCCGATGCTAACCACGCCTGAGAGAAGAGCACCTCGGAACGATCAACCAACCAGTCACTAGCGTCTTTGTGTTGATGGTTATGCCTGAACAGCAACGCCTTACCACCGAACAAATCAGCCACCTTGTTTGCAGCTTCACGACCAACCTCGTCGTTGTCGAAACAGATAACAACCTTACTGAATGAGTCTAACCACTCGTAGGATGCCTTACAGTCACTCAAAGCCGACTGAGCACCTGAGCGGATGCTAACGACAGCCTGTTTACCACCCATCATCTGGTAAGCACTTAGCGCATCAAACTCACCCTCGCATATGGTAACAACATCACCACCCTTGGAGAAGTTGTTTTGACCAAACAGCAAGGAGGTCTTCCACTCGCCTTCAACCTTAAACTGCTTGTCCTTACTCCGCACCTTGTTGGCGACGTGTGCACCTGTTTTGTCAAAGTAGGGAAACAACACATCACCTTCTGTTGTTAACCTAACCCCGTAGTCCTCGATGGTCTTCAGCGCCAATCGTCGCTCACTAATACCGCTCTGAAACGCATCAGAACGGCTCAGGTGAGGCTTTTGGGGTGTGGTTGATACCTGTGGTAGGGTAACCATATTAAATCCATTCTCAGGCTTGTCTCGCACATTGCACTTAAAACAATATTTCGAGTCATCTTCGTTGATAACTGCTGCATCACTACTTCCGCAGTGGTCGCAGGGTATGTGCATCTTCTTGTAGTTAGCCATCATAACTCCCAACTGTCATGTAACGTACGCATAGCCTCCATCTCATCAATGGTTAACGAACGCTGTTTTGACTCTTTAAAGAGAGATTCTAAAAATAAGTCTAAACCGATTGCATTGATAACATCAATGGCATCGTTAACAGTGTAGTACAACGTAGCTTCTTCGTTATTATTCATCATTATCCCTCGTTAGGTCAAAACAGTCTATATAGTTTGCAACATCCGTGCCAACTTCTGATCGTAGGTCTTCACGGGTCAAAACCTTAACGTCGTCGTCGATAGTTGACAAGCATTTCTCACAAATGTCAATGAAATCATTAGTACTCACTTTTCTGGTAGTACTCTCGAACGGTGATAGTATCACATTACAGCAATTACATCTCATAATCTCTCCTAAAAGTTCATGTTAACACAATTATTTAACCTTGACAAGCACAAACACTCCTTCCTCGTTGTTTTCTGCCAACCAGTGCAAGGCGTTAGCCCTCACCGTTGTCCGATAAACCACCATCTTAGACCACTTGGTTTGGATTTCGTACATCATATTGCCTCCATACTATCATACTTTTCCTCTAATCTCTTAGCCGCCTTCTTACTTAAAAAAATCTCTAATTCCTCCCTGTTAGCCCGTTCCCATAGATGCCAATGTAGTGTAATACGGTCAAAAACAATCAAACCATTCTCTCCCTCTGCAATATAACAATCCCACGTCTGAAGCCAACCGACAACATACTCTTTCATTAGGCTTTTTGTTATGAAAGGATAGACGTTGATTTTATACTTTGTTACAATCGACTCATATTTCATTATCGATATGCCTTTGCGGAACTTGAACTCCATTGATCTCATCTTAAAACTCCTTTAGTTTAGATAATGAGATAGCGACAAAGCAGCCGCTATCGCTATCGCTAACAACCAACTACTCATGTGTCACCCCTTCGCACTTTACAGATTGAATTGTAGATCGGTTAACAGCCCGGTAGCCGTTGTTTTGTATGTCGTAGATGGTGACGTACTGGTCGGCGTTTAAAGTGCTAACACCACCTTTTAAATGCTTGGTGACACCCATACGTCCGGTTAGTGTTCGTAGGCTTCCATCTTTTTTGGTGAAGGTAACGGTAACAAACTTGCCGCCGCTGTTCAGGATGATTTCGTCTAACATAGCTTCCTTTCGTTGTTGATGGCTCAAGTGTACATCAGTTTTTGTGGCTGTCAAGTAGTACCCCTACAAATCACTCAAGTTTTGTAAATCTTAAAAAACCTGATTTTCCCCCAGCTAAAAATTTACAAATTTTTTTGACCTTCAGGATTTGATTGTCAAAACCTTCGTTTTTCTACTTTTTTATCGTTGATGTAAGTGAGCACTCACTTCGCTTTTCGGTGTAAGTGAGCACTCACTTCGCAAGTGTGGCGTAAAAACAACAGTAGTGCTGCTTTCCTCTGGCTGGTGCGCCTACGTCCTTAGAATACCCCTAAAAGCCCTCAGATCGACGCCTAACGCGTTATCTGGGGTGACCCTATACCCTACTATACCCAACAGGGGCGAATGCCTCAAAACCCCTACAATTTGAGAGTGAGCACTCACTTACAAAGTAGTTTCAAAAAAACCCCAGACAAACCGGGGAATTTTTTGGAATTACTCTGACGCCGGGAGTAGTCGCCAGAAATCTTGCTGTGCGACGTCTGGGTCAAGATGTCGATAAAGGATGGGGGCTGAGCATTTAAAGATGTACACACCATCCGGCGTCACCTTGCGAAATTCCCAGAGGGTTAGGGGTTGCAGAGGGTCAAACAAAAACACGCCCACGTCGCCTATTGTTAATGCCATTTCGTGCCCTCCCACGCGTCGAACAATTCCACGCTATGCACCCCATCTTCCAGCGGGTCTCGGTACGTTGGCAAACCCTCCCAGTCGACAGAGACAACAGCAGACGCCAGCGCCAGATAGTGCGGCAGGTTTAGGGTTTCCTCTTTTCTATGCTCATTCAAATACCCTACGGATATATTAGTGCATTCAGAAATTACGTCTGTAAATTCTGCGGTGTCGGTATATACGCCAGCATCTGACGGCATATATAACAACCCTTGATTGTTTAATTGATCGCACAATGCCTCTGCGAATTTATCCGAACAACAGCGCCCGAAACCCTGATGTGTGATTACGTCTGAAGTGCCACGTCTGTCGAATGCAATCGCCCGGTCAAAATACTCTAAAAGCAAATAATCACTAGCGACGTGTCGCGCCCCTATGCCTCCCACTTCTTCGCCAACGGTAAACAGGTAATACCCTTTTACGTCATTCTCCAACAGATGTACCAGCAGGGCGACGCCAGCGCCGTCGTCAGCACCCAGCGGCGCGTTGATTCCCGCGTAATACTTCCCCGTAGCGTGATTGATAATATTTACGCCGTCTTCCCGGTGTACGGTGTCAGCGTGGGCGACAAATAAAGTGGAGGATTGATCTTGGGTATTATCAATGTGGAGGTTTCCAGCATTGTCGAATTCGTAGGGCAACCCGACGTTGTCGGCGACGTATTGCAACAGGGCTTTTTCACCTGTGCCGCCGTGGGGGCGTTTTAGCGTCAGCGCGAATTCCAGCGCCTTAATTAATTTGGTTTTTTTCATTTTGAATTACTCCTGTACAGTTAACAAAATATGATTTTCGATTTCTGTGGTTTCGTCTATATCAACGTATTCGCCCTTATCTTTTCCGAATGTAATGCAGACAATTAAATCGCCCGAATCGTCGGTGTGATATATCTCCCCGTCCCGCGTCACAATGATGTCATCCAGCGCCCAATACTCGCCCTCATGAGATCCGGAATCCACTAGATATACACCGTGATCTGAATAATCCTCTGCTGGGTAGAATGTATTATCTGACTCGCAGGTGATGACGTCATCTTCGTGCATATATTCATCGATGCACTCGACGTATATATAACCCGCGTCGGATAAATCATCTTGATGGATATGGTCATTGCGCGACTCAATATAAACAGCGTCACTCTCATGTAAATAATTCTCTGAGTAGCGAGAGAATACATATCTATTTTCCGCGCAACTCTGGCAGATTAAATATCCGCCGTGTGTGGTGCAGGTTTCATCTTCGTCAACTCCCTCTTCGCATGATTCACAATGGATCTCATGTGGGAGAGATGCATAACCTCCGACGTTATCGCACTCTAATTCGCCGTCTTCATTTATTTCGAGACAATTAGCGAATTCGTTAATTTCAGCATTACGACAATTCCCGTCCAAATAGGGTGCAACGATTTGTTTTCCCTCTCTAATGAGAGCTAACCTCTTACCCTCCCAGCAACCCTCACGCTCAAAACCATGTGCCAACAACCATGCCTCGATCTCCACGTCGGCACCCCATGACCTATCTCTGCTATATGAGCGCACGAATGTGGTGTCATTAACCAAACAGCGCCCTTGTACGACGCCCTCAGCGTCAACCCGCACAACAAAGCGCCAGCCCAGATCTGGCGTGTAGCAGTGATAGGGGTGCGTTTTAAAATGCCCTTTATTCATGCATGAGTCGGGCGATCTTTTCAGGTACTCAATGAATTGATCTGTGCTATCGCTGAGTACCTTGATCGTGTCTGGCTGGATGGTGTGGAGGGCGACAAGATCGCGTATCACGTCGTCGCGTAGATATGACCAGTGCCTCTTGATGTATTTGCCGACTGTCGTCACGGTCTGCCGCGATGACTCCATGTGTTCCTGAGACCGTGTGTAAGCAACCCTCACGCCGTCAATTGACAAGTGGGGTTGTTCCAATATCACCGAGTGCCACGAATCCGGCTGGTGAGCTAACAAGCAGTCATAGATTGCGGGATGCAGACTCAGCGTTTTAACTGCGTTGACCCCATGTAGTTTTGCTGACGCCTCCCGAATTCTCCCGTACTCCTCACGGAATGCTGGACGGTGCATGGCAATGATGCCTTGCAGGGTGAAAATGCAATTACGGGTGATAAACGATTTCATTGTTATGCCTCCAATACGAACAGGAACAGGGCGACAGGCAGGGCTAAGACTAGCGCTACCGCCACGGCTTGGGTTAGATCTAAAAACAAAGCTTTCATCAAATACTCCATCAGTTAAAGGGAATCAATAGAATAGCACAGTTTTACCCTCATCGCCTATATAGGCAGCAAATACTTATCCACAGGTAATCAGGCAATTGTGGATAACCATTCCACCATGTGAGTTATCCACTGAAACGCGGGATAACTTTTTTGAATAGGGAGGTTAGGGTAAGGGTTGTTAACGCGTTAGGCGTCGATCTGAGGGCTTTTAGAGGCATGGGGTTATATACAGTATGGTATGGTTTTTGCTTGTTGTTGCGCTGACGCCACCTTGTCGCAATGGTGACTGCTAGGGTCTGAGATGTGGTGCTGATCTGTGGTGTCTGATGCGGTGCTGGTCTGTGATGTCTGATGTGGTGACCCGCGTCGCCTCACACACTTCCCCCTGCTGAATTGTGCAGACTCTTATGTCTTATACATGACTGCTCTTATGTCTTATATAAGACCTGTCTATGCTTATATGCGTATATGCTTATATAGCTATATAGATATATGCGTATGCCTTTATATTCGTATATGTGCATAGGGGCGGGGGAGGGGTCAGCGTCGCTATAGATATATATGTACCCGCCTAGATACAAAATAGGGTAATTTTAGAACAAAATAGGGGTATTTTAAGAACAAATAAGGTTAATTAGAGACAGATAGGCTATATAGCTAACAAATGTAACTGCTTAATATTTAAGCACATTTGACTGAACAGCTAACAGGTGAGAGCTAACAAGAAAAGGAAAGCTAACAGTCGAAGTCGCCTAGGTGTCAATTACGACTGAACAGCTATAGAGGCCAAATGCGACTGAACAGCTAAATTGAAAATAATTGCAAAAAAGTGAAGAAAAGACTTGACAAAATAGCAAAAGTGTGTTATACTATGTACTATATAGGGTATGATGTTTCTGGTTACTAAAAATGGTTAACCACTACCTTATAGTTCATAGCTATATAGACTAACTAGCACTAAACAGTATGTAGTCTATATAGCCTAGTTAGTGCTACATAGGGGAACCAGTAATGGACAATCCAAAGAAGAAAGGTAGACCATCGAAAGATAGGTTAGCCGAAGTTAAGAAAAGACCAGTTGGTAGACCTAAAGGGGATGCCTCAGCCATCGAGGAGTTTAAGGCTCGGTTGATGGCTTCGCCTAAATCCCGCAAGGTGTTAGACTCCATCCTTGATGCCGCGTTAGACGATGAGCATAAGAATCAAGCAGCGGCGTGGAAGCTTTTGGTTGACCGTATGTTACCCATGTCCTACTTCGAGAAAGACAGGGAAGGAGGTGGAAGACCCTCTGTTAACATCACCATTAGCGGTGTTGGCGAGACAGTTACCATTGACGACAATTACACAGATGTGGAGGAAATATGATTCCCGTTATTACCTCATTACTCTCCCTAGGTGGTACATGGTTAGAGGGTAAACAGAAACAAACAGAGGCAACCCTTGAGGCTAAGTTAGTCGAAATTAAAGCCGACTCTGACATCAAGGTTGCTAAAGCCACTGCACTCACCAAGATGGCTGAGGCAGGGCAAACTCAAAACTACGACCTCGACCGCCTAGCGATGGAGCAGATGACTAAGAGTTGGAAGGATGAGTTTATCCTTATCATCTTCTTGGCTCCTATGATTATGTCATTCATTCCCGGTATGGAGCAACATGCTTTAGCTGGGTTTAATGTTATCGCCCAGATGCCTGAATGGTATCGTTATATTATTATCGGTATGGTTGTGGTTATTTATGGACTCCGGGGTCTCCTCGAAAAAGTACTAGAAAAGAAATTTAAATGAAACTAAGCAAGAACTTTAGCCTCCAAGAGTTAACTAAAAGTGATACGGCAATTCGCAAGAGTATTGACAACACACCAAACAATGAGGTGTTAAGCAACTTGACCACCCTATGCGACATGGTGCTACAGAAGGTTAGGAACTCACATGGGGCTGTTACCGTCACCAGTGGTTACCGTTCCCCTGAGTTAAACAGGGCGATTGGTGGGAGTACTACAAGCGACCACTGTAAGGGTTGTGCGGCTGACTTTGAGGTTCCGGGTTTGGACAACAAGCAGTTAGCCAAGTGGATTATTGATAACCTTACTTTCAAACAACTCATCCTAGAGTTTTACGAAGATGGTCAGCCGAACTCAGGTTGGGTTCACTGTTCATTCGAAGAGGGTGAGAATAACAACCAAGTGCTCCGCGCTGTCAAGGAAGGTAAAAAGACCGTTTACCTAACAGGCATTGAGTGATCTAAAGATTGAGCTGTTACCGTGGCAGAAGACGGTATGGGCTGACGAGACTCGTTTCCATGTGGTAGCGGCTGGTCGGCGTACAGGTAAGAGTCGTTTGGCGGCTTACCGCTTAATAGTTGAAGCGCTGCAAAGCGAGAGAGGTCATGTATTCTATGTTGCTCCTACGCAAGGTCAAGCTCGTGACATCATGTGGCAAGTCCTGCTTGAGGTTGGTCACTCTGTCATTACAGGTAGCCACATTAACAACTTGCAGATTAAGCTTATCAATGGGGCAACTATTAGTCTCAAAGGTGCTGATCGGCCTGAAACGATGCGGGGTGTTTCGCTAAAGTTTCTGGTACTCGATGAGTATGCAGATATGAAGCCAGCAGTGTGGGAGCAAATTTTACGCCCTGCACTGGCTGACTTGAAGGGTAGAGCGATGTTCATTGGTACGCCGATGGGTCGTAACCACTTCTATGATTTATACCAATACGGTTTAAAAGGAACCGATGACACTTTCAAGTCTTTCCACTTTACTTCGTTCGACAACCCGCTACTTGACCCTAAAGAGATTGAGGCAGCTAAGAAGAGCATGTCCTCATTTGCATTCCGGCAGGAGTTTATGGCATCTTTCGAGGCCGCAGGTGGGGAGTTATTCAAAGAAGAGTGGATAAAGTTTGACGAGGAAGAGCCTGATGAGGGTGACTTCTACATCGCGGTTGACTTGGCTGGCTTTGAGGCTGAAGGGTCTGTTGGTGTTAAGAACTCTCGCCTTGACAACACTGCTATGGCTATTGTTAAAACCAACGAAAAGGGTTGGTGGGTTGCAGAGATTGTCTACGGTAGGTGGGATGTCAAGGAAACAGCCAAAAAGATATTCGATGCTGTCGCCAAGTACGAGCCTGTAGCTGTCGGCATTGAGAAGGGTATCGCTAAACAGGCGGTTATGCCCTACATGACCGACATTATGAAGAGAACCCAGACATTCTTCAGGGTTGACGAGCTAACACACGGGAATAAGAAGAAGACAGACCGTGTTGTATGGGCGCTGCAAGGGCGCTTTGAGAATGGTTACGTTACCCTCAACAAAGGTGACTGGAACAACGAGTTCCTAGACCAACTATTTCAGTTTCCAAACAAACTAGTACACGATGACTTGCCTGACGCACTGTCTTACATCGAGCAACTTGCAAAAGTAGCCTATGTTTTTGACTTTGAAGAGGAAGAGTACGAGTACCTAGACACAATTTCAGGATATTAACATGGATGACGATAAGAAATACAGCGACCAGAAGGTTGAAAGTTGGGTTATCGATAAGGTAGACCAATGGCGCGACCACTATAGCGCTAACTACGAGCAGAAGTTTGACGAGTATTACCGTCTCTGGCGTGGTATCTGGTCAGCAGAGGACAAAACCCGTGACTCAGAGCGTTCACGTCTCATCTCACCAGCCCTCCAGCAAGCCGTGGAGTCATCTGTCGCTGAGGTGGAGGAGGCTACCTTCGGTCGTGGTAAGTGGTTTGACATTCGTGATGACCGCAACGACCAAAACAAGGAAGACATCGCCTATTTGCGCGAACAACTGTCTGAGGACTTCCAATTCACCAAGACTCGCAAGGCTGTAGCCGAGTGTATCCTCAACGCCGCTGTCTACGGTACTGCTGTAGCCGAATTGGTGTTAGAGGAAGTCAAGGAGATGAAGCCAGCCACCCAGCCTATTATGGATGGGGCGATGCAAGCGATTGGTGTTAACATTGAAGACCGTGTGGTTGTCAAGTTACGCCCAATCCTACCTCAGAACTTCCTGATTGACCCTGTTGCCTCCTCTATTGAGGATGCCTTGGGTGTTGCGATTGACGAGTTTGTTCCTAAACACCAAGTAGAGATTGGAATCCAAAATGGTATCTATCGCGATGTTGATCTTGAGTCTGCCGATACTGATTCAGACATTGAAGCAGACAAAGAGCTTACCTCTTTTGACGAAGATAAAGTTAGACTAACCAAATATTACGGTTTAATCCCACGTCACCTCTATAATGCGGCGATTATGGAGGACGATGAGGACGATGAGTTGTCCAAAGAAGTCAAACCTGAAGAAGAGGATGACGAAGAGGACGAAGGCTACGTTGAGGTGATTGTTGTTATCGCCAATGGTGATCAACTGCTCAAGATTGAAGAGAACCCCTACATGATGCAGGATCGCCCTATTGTGGCTTTCCCTTGGGACGTAGTACCCTCTCGCTTCTGGGGTCGTGGTATCTGTGAGAAGGGCTATAACAGCCAGAAGGCTTTGGATGCTGAGCTTCGTGCCCGTATCGATGCCCTAGCCCTCACTGTCCACCCTATGATGGCTATGGATGCCTCTCGTATGCCTCGTGGGGCTAAGCTAGAGATTCGTCCCGGCAAGACAATCCTCACTAACGGCAACCCTGCTGAAATCCTCCAGCCATTTAAGTTTGGTAACCTAGATCAGGTGACCTTCGCTCAGGCGGGTGAGTTGCAGAAGATGGTGCAGATGGCTACTGGCGCTATTGACGCTGCTGGCATCCCCGGAACAATCAATGGTGACGCTGCCGCTGGTGCTGTATCCATGTCGATGGGTGCAATTATCAAGCGCCACAAGCGTACCCTGATTAACTTCCAAGAGTCTTTCCTAATCCCTATGATTGAGAAGACAGCGTGGCGTTACATGCAGTTTGACCCTGAGCATTACCCTGTCAGTGATTATAAGTTTATACCTTCGTCATCTCTGGGTGTTATCGCTCGTGAGTATGAGGTTACACAACTTGTACAACTGTTGCAGACGTTGGGTCAAGATAGTCCAATGTACCCAATGCTGGTTACAGCGGTTATTGACAACATGGGTTTGTCTAACCGTGAAGAGATTATCGCTCAAATGGCTGAGGTGTCTAAGCCTAACCCGCAAGAGCAGCAAATGCAACAGCAACAGATGCAAATGCAGATGGAATTGGCTCAGGCACAACTTCAACTGGTGCAAGCTCAAGGTATGGAAGCGCAAGCTCGTGCCCAGAAGTATATGGTCGAAGCTCAATTGGAGCCAGAGGTTGTTAAGGCTAAGATGGCTGCGGCTATCTCTACCAACTTACAAGCTGGTGACGCTGATGACGCTGAGTTCCAGAAACGAGCAAAGATTGCTGATTTAATGCTCAAGGAAAAAGATATTAACAGTAATGAGCGTATTGCAATGATGCAAATGCGAAATAAGCAATAAATCACTTGACAAATTTATAAAAGTGTGGTATAATTGCAACATCTCTCCTAACAAAGAAAGGAAAAAGAGATGGATCAAGAATTACAGAAATATTATGAAACGTTACTAGACTTGTTTGCCTCAACTGGCTGGAAGCAATATGTAGAAGACATCTCCGACAATATGGAGCTACTTCAGGATATTACTACCATCCCAGACGAGAAGCAATTCTGGTTTCGCAGAGGACAGATAGAAGCGTTACAGCGAGTTCTCTCTTACGAGTCAGCGATTAAAAACAGCTACGAGGACTTTGAGAGGGAAGTAAATGCCTAAACGTATCTACGAGTTTATCTGCGGAGATGACCATCTCACAGAAGCTTACATTGATTCGGAACTCCGAACAACCAATTGTAAGGTGTGTGGTCAACCTGCTATTCGTATCGTTAGCAAGCCTATGGTCAAACTTGAGGGCGTGACCGGAGATTTTCCCGGAGCAGCAATGCAGTGGGAACGGAAGCGAAACGAGAAGATGGCGCAGGAAAGAAAGAGTGCCGCTAAGGATTTACCCTAAGCATAAGCACATAATTATATTCCACAATGCTTATATAGCACGGAGAGTTTAATGGCAACATTTATTGACGAAGGCGACGAGCCACAACAAGACGAAGAAGAGTATTCATCTATCGAGGATGAGCAGGAACAGGAAACCCCTGAACAGGAACCTGAACCGGAAGATACAGAAGATGACATTCCTGATAAGTATAAGGGCAAGTCTGTTAAAGATATTGTTCGTATGCACCAAGAGGCCGAACGCGCAATCGGCAAGCAAGGGAGTGAAGTCGGGGAACTTCGACGTATTGTAGATGACTTTGTACAAGCCCAAACCGTCTCACAAAAACAACAAGCCCCAGAAGTCGAGGAAGAGGTAGATTTCTTTACCGATCCCGACAAGGCTATTGCATCAGCTATTTCCAAGCATCCGAAGGTGCGCGAGGCAGAACAGCTCTCGGCACAAATGAAGAAGGCAGAAGCGCTGGCTAACCTAAAGTCTGCACATCCTGATTTTACTGAAGTCGTCAATGACGGTAGCTTCTCTGAATGGATTAACAAGAGTAAGGTTAGGCAAGAGTTATTTAGTCGAGCAGATCGCTCCTACGATTTTGATGCAGCGAATGAGTTGTTATCTACTTGGAAAGAAAGAAAACAAGTAGTCAACCAGTCACAAGAAGTCGAGAAAGTACAGCGTAAGCAAGCAGTCAAAGCAGCATCCACTGGTTCATCCAAGGGGTCTGGTGAGACAGCAAGTAAGAAAACCTATCGCAGAGCCGACATCATCGAACTCATGCGTACTAACCCTGACCGTTATCAACAGCTATCTGATGAGATTATGGCTGCATATGCGGAGGGTCGTGTTAAATAACCATTTTGAAAGATAATTTATATGGCACTCGGAACTAATCACGTCACCAATACAACTGGTGCAACGTTCATCCCTGAATTGTGGTCTGATGAAATCATCGCAGCCTACAAGCAAAACCTCGTTATGGCAAACCTCGTTTCCAAAATGTCCTTCAAGGGCAAAAAGGGCGACACTTTGCACATTCCTAAGCCCACTCGTGGTGCTGCTGCTCTCAAGGCTGCATCTACACAAGTGACCCTGCAAGCCGCTACTGAGTCAGAAGTTCAGGTGTTGGTGAACAAGCACTATGAGTACAGCCGCTTGATCGAAGACATCACGGAAACTCAAGCTCTGGCTTCACTGCGTAAGTTTTACACTGGTGACGCTGGCTACGCGCTGGCTAAGCAAGTTGACACCGACTTGATCCAATTGGGTCGCGGTGCTCAAGGTGGTAACGGCACTATCGCTTATGATAAGGCTGTTATCGCTTCTGACGGTTCTACCTTGTACACGGGCGCTAACGAAGCTGCAATCACTGACGCTGGTATCCGCAAGGTTATTCAGACGTTGGACGATGCTGACGTGCCTATGGACGGTCGTTGCTTGGTGTTGCCTCCTGTGGCTCGTAACGTGATGATGGGCTTGGCTCGTTTCACTGAGCAAGCTTTTGTGGGTGAAGTCGGTGGTGGCAACACTATCCGTAACGGTCAAATCGGTAACGTCTATGGCGTTATGGTTTACGTTTCTACCAACTGCGAGACTGCCACTGGCGATGCTCGTATCGGTATGATGTTCCACAAGGATGCTTTTGTGTTGGCAGAGCAGTTGGGCGTACGCTCACAGACTCAGTACAAGCAAGAGTACTTGGGCACATTGTTCACCTCTGACATGCTGTATGGCGTGAAAGAGTTGCGTGATGAAGCCGCTGTTGCAATCGCAATGGCTGCCTAATTAGGCTAAAAGAGGCTCTCTTCGGAGGGCTTCTTTGTTAAAGGGCTTTCTTGTAGAGTCTTTCAACAAAGGAACAAGGAGATTTTATGGCTATTTACCGTGGCTCTGGTGGTAGTGGTGATGCTACCAATGATGCTTCTATATCGGCTGTCACAGCCCTTACAGTACGAGCTGAAGATGCTGCTGAGGCGGCAGAGGGAAGTGCAACCGCTGCTGCTGGTTCTGCAAATACTGCATCTGGTTATGTCGCAACAGTAGCTGCTAGTGCTACAGCCGCCGCTACCTCAGCAACTGACAGTGCTAACAGCGCTACCGCATCTGCCTCAAGCGCGTCTACAGCCTCAACTCAAGCGACCAATGCGGCTACTTCTGCCTCAAGCGCGGCTACCTCAGCAACCGATAGTGCCAATAGCGCTACCGCATCTGCTAACAGTGCCACAGCCTCAGCCTCAAGTGCTACAGATGCTCAAACGGCTCAGACAGCCGCTGAGACCGCTGAAACGAATGCCGCTACCTCTGCCTCAAATGCGTCCACAAGCGCCTCTAACGCAGCTACAAGCGCTTCTACGGCTACCACACAGGCAACCAATGCCTCCAACAGTGCAACAGCCGCAGCAACCTCTGCTACCAATGCAGGGACAAGTGAAACCAACGCTGCCTCTAGTGCATCGGCTGCTTCAACGTCAGCAACCAATGCGGCTACTTCGGCTACCGATGCTGCTGCTTCTGCTACACTAGCTGCTACTTACACCCCAGATCAAATAGGTCACTCAGGTGAGTTTTTGACAACGGATGGCTCTGTTACCTCATGGGCGGCTGTTGATGCTTTGCCTAGTCAGACGGGTAACTCCGGTAAGTATTTAACCACAGATGGTACTGATGCTTCTTGGGCTGTGGTGAATGTAACCCCTGCTCTGGATGATCTAAGTGATGTTACCATTACAACGCCTAGTAGCGGTGAGGGTATTGTCTACAATGGCTCTGCTTGGGTTAATGGTACAGTAGGCGGCAACACAACTACTAGCGGCTTGTACGAGATGGCTAACGCGATTACGACTGACTACACTATCGGTACAGGTAATAACGCTTTGAGTGCAGGGCCAATTACGATTAACAGTGGCGTATCAGTCACCATCCCTAGCGGTAGTCGCTGGGCTATTGTCTAAGGAGTTATATGGCTATTGTATTAAACGGTGACGGGTTCATCACAGGAGCCGCTGGTGTAGGCAAGGGTGGCTCTGGTACTAACGTTGCCTTCTACGAGACTGACAACACGATTACGGCTGACTACACCATTGGCACAAACAAGAATGCTATGAGCATAGGTGATATTGAAGTTGCTACGGGGGTTACAGTTACTGTGCCAACTGGTTCTTTTTGGGTGGTTGTATGAGCGGAAATATTAACTTTAACGGCTGGATTAACGATGACGGCTCAGAGAACTACAAGTGTAGGGCATGGGTGAACTTCAACGGCACTGGCACTGTGGCGATAAGAGATAGTGGGAATGTGTCGAGCATCACGGATAACGGTACGGGTGACTACACGGTGAATTTCACGACTGCGATGCCTGATGCGAATTATTCGGCTGTTTATGGTCGAATGATAGATGGGTCTGCATATCCCGGAGGGGGTTTTGCATCAGTTGCCACATATTTATCAACTGGGTTTACTTTAAGACCGCAACGAGACACAGGCGGTAATAACATAGATAGTACGATTGTTACAGTCGCAGTCTTCCGCTAAAGGGTAAATATGTCAACAATTAAAACAGAAACACTAAGCACCCCTAGCAACGCAACCGTCCCCGTAGACACAGTGGTTAACGGGACAGCAAAGGCTTGGGTTAACTTTAACGGAACAGGTACGGTGGCTATCCGTAGGGCTTTTAATGTAAGTAGTATTACGGACAACGGTTCTGGTGACTACACGGTTAACTTTACTACTGCTCTGCCGGATGCGAATTATTCTCCTGTAACTGCTATTCAATTCGACCAAGCAGGAACTACTGCTAGTCATTATCTTATGGGGTTTGAAATTGCTGGTTATTCAAACGCCCTCCAAACAACAAGCGCACGATTTTGGGGTAAATACGCGCCAAATACCGCTCTATATGACCAAACAACTTGTTCAGTCACCATCTTCTCTTAAAGGAATACCATGAGTACAACAATAAGCGGAACAAGTGGTGTTACCTTCCCAGATAGCACCTCAATGCAAACAGGCCAACAGGCTTGTAAGGCGTGGGTTAACTTTACTGGCACAGGGACTGTGGCGATTGCTGGTAGCTATAACGTGAGTAGCGTTACGGATAATGGTATAGGAGATTACACAGTTAATTTCACGACTGCGATGCCTGATGTGAATTACTCTGCGGTTACTAGTACATACCATCCGTACAACGGAACCGTGTGGAACTCAATTATTCGGAACTCTATAGTGATGGGTATAGCGACAAGCGCATGCCGTGTAGGAACTGGGTATACATACAGTGGTGGCAACTCCGCAGAAGACCGTGAATATGTCTACGTCGCCATCTTCAGCAACTAATTTTTTAAGGAGTCTAACATGGACAACAAACGAGTAATTTACCCAACAGACGAAGGCGGCGTTGCTGTCATCGTTCCAGCACCCGGCGCTACACAAGAGCAGGTGCTACAGGCTGTACCAGCAGGTAAGGCTTACAAGATAGTCGATGTGGCTGATGTGCCCACCGACCGTACATTCCGCAACGCTTGGGAGTTCTCAGCATGATTACAGTTAACGTAGATAAAGCCAAGGGCATTGCCCACGAAGTTCGCCGTGCCAAGCGCACTGAAGAGTTCGCACCACTGGATGTGAAGGCCACCATCCCATCTGAGGCTGTAGCGGCTGAAGAGGCACGTGCGGCTATTCGTGCCAAGTATGAAGGTGTACAAACGTCTATTGATGCCGCCGCTGATGTGGACGCATTGAAGGCTATTGTTGAGGGGTTGTAATGTCCAAGGTTGTTATTGCTGGGGATGCCAGCGGGACGGGAACGTTCACAATTAGTGCACCTAACGGCAATACCGACCGAACATTGGTGTTGCCTGATGAGGCTGGGACGGTGTTGACTACGGCAAGTACAACGGTGCTACCTAAAGGTGTGCCGGTATTTAAGGTACATAAAGTTAACGCAACCCAAAGCGTTACCGTAAACACTTGGTCAAAAATTACTTGGGATACGGCATCCTATGAAGAAAACTGCTCTTTTGATTTTACAAACAACAGAATCATACTGCCAGTAGCGGGTTATTATTTGATTACTGCTGGTATAGCAATGTTTGCAACAGGAGTAAACCAAATGGGGCTACAGATTTTAAAAAATGGTTCTATAGTTACTACTATTTGTAATCGTTATTTAGCAGCGGGTGGAAGCGCTAATGGTAGCGATGTTGTTTATTTTAATGGAACATCTGATTACTTGGAAATATATGGATATCTAGGTGGCTCAAGTGCCGGTGCTTTTTATCAAGACATTAGTAACTCATACTTTTCAGGCACGTTCTTGGGGGCAGCATGATGAATCTCTACGAAAAAATAATCTCCCTCTATCCTGAACTAGCAGACTTTGATTTTGCTTCAGGTGTCATCACCCTGCAAAACGACAGCGATGGTCGTGGCGACTACATTGCTAAGTGGGAACACCCAACATTGCCACGACCTACTGAGGAGCAACTAGCATGAGCACATTATCAGTCTCAACAATTACAGACGCTAGTGGTGGCAACACAGCAACCATAAACGGACAAACCCCTACCGTGTCTAACATGGCTGGGCGCAACCGCATCATCAACGGAGATATGCGGATTGACCAGAGGAACGCTGGGGGGAGTGGAACTGCATCTACTTACACAGTAGATAGATGGCAATTTTATGCTGGTGCTTCAACAAAAGGCACTTGGCAACAAAATGCTGGTTCTGTAACTCCACCAGTAGGGTTTACAAATTATTTAGGTTTTACTTCTAATTCTGCGTATTCTATTGGTTCAGGCGATTATTTTTCTTTTGGGCAATGGATTGAAGGCTATAACATTGCAGATTTGGGATGGGGTACTGCAAACGCTAAAACAGTTACTTTGTCATTTCAAGTTTATTCAAGCCTAACTGGTACTTTTGGTGGTGCTTTAAGAGGTGCATCAAACACTAGGTCTTATCCATTTACTTACACAGTTTCATCTGCAAATACTTGGACAACTGTAAGCGTAACGATTGCTGGCCCAACAACTGGCACTTGGCTTACAACTAATGGCGTAGGAGTTGCTGTAATTTTTAGTCTTGGTGTTGGTTCTGCTTTCACAGGAACTGCTGGAACTTGGGCTTCTGCAAATTACATTAATGCCACCGGCGCAACCTCAGTAGTCGGCACAAGCGGAGCCACCTTCTACATCACAGGCGTACAGCTAGAGGCAGGAAGCGTAGCAACACCTTTTGAAAACGTTGATTACGGCGAGATGCTTCGCAGGTGTCAGCGGTATTACTAC
>Ga0209223_10000646_pt1 | contig 39788 bp, 35 predicted proteins | sample COG_06_FD_184750 | JGI IMG/M metagenome (GOLD analysis project Ga0209223, IMG submission 184750) | Pelagic Microbial community sample from North Sea - COGITO 998_met_06 (SPAdes) (version 2) | ecosystem: Environmental > Aquatic > Marine > Neritic zone/Coastal water | place: Helgoland, sampling...
CTACCTAAGAAAACAGCCGGAGTTGGCTTAGCGCGTAAAATAGGAATGGATGAAGCACTTAGGAGGTTTGCTTCTATTAACTACAATGGAACTATTGTTTGCCTAGATGCAGACTGCCTTGTTTCTAATAATTATTTGACTGCTATAGATCAACAAATTGTAAAGTCGAATGCTGGAGTTGGTGAAATGAATTTTTCCCACCAATTTGAAAATGAAAAAAACAATAATTTAAAAGAAGGCATTGTGAATTACGAACTCTTTCTGCGCTACTATGTAGCAGGGCTGAGGCAATCACTATTCCCGAATGCCATACATACCATTGGGTCGTGTATGTTGGTTAAGGCTAACGTCTATGCCAAACATGGTGGTATGAATAAAAAAAAAGCAGGAGAGGATTTTTACTTTCTGCATAAAATTGTGCCTCATGAAAAATTTGTGATGGTCGATAAAGGGACCGTATTTCCATCTTGCAGAACTTCAGATCGGGTTCCTTTTGGAACTGGAAAAGCACAGCAAGACTGGTTGAATAAGGATGACAAAACTTATTCGACCTACAACCCTAAAGTTTTTGAGGATCTGAAGGTGCTCTTTCAATGCTTAGAAAAAATTTATGATCCTACTTTCGACAATTGGGCATTTGAATTACCAGCCTCTATAACTACATTTTTAGAAGCCCATAATTATTTTGAAAAACTTAATTTAATCAGGGCTAATTGTACTTCACAACAGCAATTTAAAAAACAATTCTATGTCTGGTTTGATGGTTTTTTGTGTTTAAAATTCATCCATTACGCCAGGGATAATTTTTACCCCAACATCCCCCTTGTCAAAGCGGCTGGTACAATTATCAACAGCGAATCGGCTGACCCCACTGATCTGCTTCAGGTGTATAGGGACCTCAAATTTTAGCTTCTAGCTGAAAAACTAAAAATAGACCCGCTTCCGGATATCTAACATCCAATTTAATGACATCCTGTCACCCTTATCCAACTGGTACAGCTTTTGTCTGTTGGAATTTGGATTAATAAACAGATAGAAAGTTATGCAAGAAAAGGGAACCATATCCATACATACCGAAAACATCTTTCCTATAATAAAGAAGTTTTTGTACTCAGATCATGAGATCTTTTTAAGAGAATTAGTGGCCAACGCAGTTGATGCTACTCAAAAAATAAAACGCTTATCATCTTTAGGTGAATACAAAGGCGAAATAGGAGAACCTAGGGTTTCAGTGGCCTTTGACGCCAAGAAAAAGACAATTACCATTTCTGATGAAGGAATCGGTATGACGGCTGAAGAAATTAAGAAGTACATTAATCAGATTGCCTTTTCCGGTGCCACTGAATTTGTAGAGAAGTTCAAAGATGCTGGTGATGCAAAAGAGATCATAGGTAAATTTGGTCTTGGTTTCTACTCTTCTTTTATGGTAGCTGACAATGTAGAAATTGACACATTGTCTTACCAAGAAGGTGCGGTTGCTGCACATTGGATTTGTGATGGAAGTACAACATTCGAAATCAAAGAAGGCAAAAGAAAGACCAGAGGTACTACCATTACACTTCACGTTAACAAAGACTCTAAAGAATTTTTAGATCAGCAAAGAATACAAGGCATACTCGATAAATACGCTAAGTTTTTACCGATTGATGTACAGTTTGGAGAAAAAGACAAATCAGTTGAGGATGGTAAGGACAAGGAAGGAAAGCCTAAGTACAAAACCATTAAAGAAGACAACATTATTAACAATACAAACCCACTTTGGACAAAGTCTCCATCTGAGTTAAAAGACGAAGATTACCTGGCCTTTTACAAAGAGCTCTATCCAATGTCTGAGGATCCTCTTTTCTGGATTCATTTGAATGTTGATTATCCATTCGAACTAACGGGAATTCTATACTTTCCTAAAGTCAAAAATGACTTTGAAATGCAGAAGGACAAGATTCAACTTTACTCTCGTCAGGTATTTATTACCGATGAAGTGAAAGATGTCGTTCCTGAGTTTTTGATGTTATTACATGGAGTTATTGATTCTCCAGATATTCCATTAAACGTTTCTAGAAGTTACTTACAGTCTGACGGAAATGTAAAGAAGATCAATGCTTATATCACTAAAAAAGTAGCTGAGAAATTAGGGCAACTTTTCAAAAAAGAGCGTGAATCATATGAAAGCAAATGGGACAATATTGGACTGTTCGTGAAATACGGGATGATCTCAGAAGAGAAGTTTTATGACAAGGCCAAAGATTTTGGATTAGTTAAAAACACAGATGGAAAATACTTTACATTCGCTGAATATGAGGAGCATATTGCTGCCAATCAAACCGACAAGGATGGTAACAAAGTATGGCTTTATGCTAATGATACAGCCAAGCAAGATTCATTTGTTTCAGCTGCCAACGACAAAGGATATGACGTATTAGTCTTTGATACTCAAATCGACAGTCACTTTATCAATCATATGGAGCAAAAATTAGAGAAAATACAAATCAAACGTGTAGACTCTGAGAATGTAAATAAGTTGATTGACAAAGAGGACAATACAGCATTAGTACTTTCTGATGACGAAAGAGAAAATGTGAAAGGAATTTTCGAAGGCGCGATAAATGATAAAGCGTATACTGTTTCTGTAGAAGCCCTGGCTCCTGAAGACGCACCAGTTTCTGTAACCATGCCTGAATTCATGAGAAGAATGAAAGACATGCAAGCAACAGGTGGTGGTGGTGGATTCAACATGTTTGGATCAATGCCTGACAATTACAATGTAACAGTTAACGGAAACCATAAGCTAGCAGCCAAGATTCTTAAGTCTAGAGGTGATGACAGAAAGCAAGGTTTTGCAAAACAAGCTTTTGACTTGGCAATGTTGTCACAAGGGTTATTAACTGGTAAAGCAATGACAGAGTTTATCAAGAGAAGCACTGACATCTTAGGAGAATAAAACATTTCATTCTAAATTTAAAATCCGTCAGATTTAATTATTTGACGGATTTTTTTATGACTGACCGCCAACGGACACCAATGTTCTCTAGAGAACAGAATTCAGATTATACCCTAAAGAAACACCCATTTAAAGCTAATAAGGACCGTTTCGTTTTGGCATTGCATTTGGAACATAACCGATTACAAACACTTAACTTTATAGAAAGATGCTGAGAAACATGTTCAAAATCGCCTGGAGAAACGCCATCAGACAAAAGCAATTCACTTTGCTCAATATGCTTGGTCTCTCCATAGGAATAACTGCATGTCTGCTTATTGGGCTTTATGCCAAGGATGAAATGTCATATGACACATTTCATGAAAAAGGGGACCGAATATACCGCATCAATCAGTCAATGATTTGGGGAGATTGGAATGACCAGTTCGCTTCAACAGGACCAAATTTGGCTGTAGCCTTAAGAACAGACATTCCTGAATTTGAAGAAGTTACTCGTCTGCATCAAAGTGGCGATCAGATTGTTACTTACAAATCGACCGACGGAAACCGAAGGACATTTAATGAACAAGAATTTTACATCGCTGAAGAAAATTTTTTCGATATTTTTTCTTTTGATCTCATAAAAGGAGACCCTAAAGAAGCCCTCAGAAACCCTTCCAGTATTGTAATCACTAAGGAAATGGCTTTAAAGTACTTTGATGATCAAGATGCTATGGGGAAAACCTTGGAAGTACGCCGCGGGCAAGACATTCTACCATTAACCATTACGGGAATTGTAGCAGACGTACCTGTCAACTCACACATTCAATTTGATATGCTTGCTTCTATGAGTACTTATCCAAATATCAAAGAGAGAGAATAGACATGGATATGGACCACTTTTGTTACATACGGATTGGTAAGTCCAGCAACAGATATTGCCCTCTTAGAGGCAAAAATTCAAGCTATTCCTCCAAAATGGACGGCGGCGACAATGCAGCGGGTATTTGGCCAGACTTATGAAGAATACATGTCCGATGGAAGAACCTGGGACTTGTACCTGCAACCCCTTCGGGACGTTTATTTGCACTCTCACACTTCTGGAAATAGGTTAGGGCCTATCGGGGACATAAATTATGTTCGGATCTTCATCGCTGTCGGATTTCTAATTCTAGTATTGTCTAGTATCAATTTTATGAACTTGTCTACAGCAAGGTCTTCCAACCGCGCAAAAGAAGTTGGTATTAGAAAAGTTTTAGGTTCCGAGAAAAAAGCCCTGATTGGTCAATTCATCTTTGAATCAGTTTTGTTTACGTCCATAAGTACAATTTTGGCGATTGTTTTAACTGAATTCAGTCTTAACAGTTTTAATCAAATTGCCAGTAAGGAATTAAGCCTTTATGCTCAGCTAAACGACCCGATTATTCTTGGTTTAATAATCGCCTTCATGCTCATTCTTGGTGTGCTTTCGGGCAGCTACCCCGCATTTTATCTTTCATCTTTCCGACCGATCGAAGTCCTGAAAGGAAAAGTTACCGCAGGGTTTAAAGGGAAAAGCATAAGAAACGCATTGGTTATATTTCAATTTACGGTTTCGGTTGCCTTAATTATCAGCACCTTTTTTGTGCAAAAACAGCTTAAATACGCAACTGATTATAATATTGGTTTTGACAAAGACAACCTCCTCCAGATTCATAATTTATATGTTCTTGACGAAAACAAGCTCGAAACATTTCAAAACATTCTTGCAAACAAAACAGCCTTTACTAAAGTTGGTTTCTCAGATGTGGTTCCTCCCAATGTTTGGAACGAAGATAAATACAAAGCGTATGGACCAGATAATGAGCCCCTGACACTGAATAGAATCCGTGCCAATGAAGGCTATGTAGATTTAATTGCACCCAAATTTCTTGCTGGTCGAAACTTCAGTAAGGAGATGGGTACCGATAGATATGGTATAATACTCAATGCCTCGAGTGTTAAGGCATTAGGCTGGGGAACTCCAGATACCTATGCTGAAAATTCGCCCATAGGCAAGCACGTAACTTATCCAACAAGCACCAAAGCGCTTTTTGAAGTGATTGGCGTGGTAGATGATTTTAATTTTAACAGTTTAAAAAATGATGTTAGCCCACTATTAATCATTAATGAACATAATGACATTGAATGGCAAAACTCGCGAGAAAGTTATGTCTCAATGCGCATCAACCCAGAAGTGGTTACTGATGCAGCTGGTTTAAAATCTACTGTTAATGCAGTGAAAAAGGAATTGGAGGCATTGGCTCCTGCTATACCTTTCGAATATAGCTTCATGGATCAAGTGTTTGAAGATAGTTTTAGGAATGAACAACGCATGGGCCAAGTACTTAATATTTTCACTGCTATGGCATTGACGATCGCTTGTTTAGGTCTATTTGGTCTGGCGGCATTCTCGGCGGAACAAAGAACAAAAGAACTAGGAATAAGAAAAGTGCTAGGTGCCAAAACTTCAGACTTAGTCATCTCCTTCTCTTCTGAATTTACTAAGATGGTAATGATAGCACTGCTTATCGCAATACCACTTGCCTATTTTGCAGTCAAGGCATGGTTGAATGACTTTGCTTATAAAACATCCTTAGATCCAACGATTTTTGTTGTGGCGGCTTTTTCTGCTTTGGTGATCTCATGGCTTACGATTGGCTTCCAGTCATTGAAATCTGCCCATAGAAATCCAGTAGAGGCTTTAAGGGATGAATGAATTAGACTAGTTTTTATTCGTAATCGCTTCCGCCTCTTCTTTGGTATATTTCCATCGCCTGTGCGACCAGAGGTACTGCGATGGCTCTTTTACAATATTAGATTCAAGTTTTTCAACAAAGGATTGAATAATTCCAGTATGCCCTTAGTCATCCGGTGGATTAGAAATTTCCGTGAAACGAATGTTGTATTTACCATTTTTTACGCGTTCACATTCCATGTAATACACACTATAGCCTACCAGACTAGCAATTCGCTCTGCGCCTACATAAAAAGCAGTCTCCTGATTGACAAAATTATTCCAATGCTTCTGCCTCAAATCTCTCATGAGGCTACCAAATTTTTCGTTCTTCATTGGTTTATACATGAATTCGAAAGGGTAATCAATAAGGGTGCTAATCGAGGAACCTGCCCATTCCCAATTATTAAAATGACCAGACATTAGAATAACAGGAGTGCCATTGTCTAATATGTTTGTGAGTAATTCTGGATTTTCAATAGTAATTCTTTTTTGCCAATCAGGCTTTGTAAAACCGTATGAATAGATTGATTCATAAAAGATCCTGAGCAAATTTTGATAGTACTTCTTTTCAATAGATTTTATCTGAGTGAGGGTTTTCGTAGGGAAAGAATTGACTAAATTTTCTCTTACAACAGCCCTTCTATACTTGAAAATATAGTATATAAAGAAGGCATTGACCTCAGCAAGCCCATAAATGAACCAACCTGGGAGCTTTGAGAATAGTTTGACCAAAAACATGGCGCAAATATAACGGGCTTAAAATAAAAAAAGGAGTCTCGAAGACTCCTTGCCAATAAACAGAATCCCTAAACTTCAACCGAAAAAAGTCTTGGCATTTTATTCGTTGGTTACCATAAGAAAAACTCAGAAGTAGATTACCCCTATCTCGAGAAAAAAATAATCCACTTAATTAAAAATTTCTTTCCCAATTGCTGGCCACTTGCTTTCTTTTTAATTCACCTGAATCAATTTCCGATTGCAGCCTTTGATTTCTTTCATCCGATTTACTTGTGAAATGCCAAGCACCGCACAATTGACATTCATAGATGTTTTGAGGCCCTTGATGAGGTAGAAAACCCTTATAAATGTGTTGATCTATTAATGCATCTTCTGCCAAACCTTCAGAAGAATATTCAAATTTATGTGTTGAGCAGGCCATAAGTGCAATTTAAATACAAAGGGCTATAATTGTAAATTCCCATTCATCAAATTTGATGAATTGAGTCAATTATTTTTCTTCCACTGTTTATTTAGAATTAAATCATGTTAATAAACTATATTTGTAAGTCGGCGATTGAAAAACTTCAATCAACCTAAACTAAGAAAGAAACCATGGGAATGACATCTGATGATATCCAGAAAGCATTAAGAGTAAGAAGAGCAGTTAAGGAATATTTTGAAACTTCGCATGAAACTAAAGTGCAGGCCAAAGAATTGATGAAACTGTTTATGGAAAAAGGCATTTTTACCAAAAACACTCAAGATGGTCTTCAGATACGTGAATTCTTAAAATACTTAGACGAGCAAAATCACATCCACTTGATCCCACAGATATATTTTGAGCAAAATAAAGTAAGTAAGAGTTGGTTCTTTATTGAGTCAAGTAAATAATAGTCTAATACTTATTGGGATTACTATTTAGTGTTGTCATGGTACCATGGAAAATTCTGTCTACACTAAATGTATTTTACCAATTAGGTAGTCCTCATTCTAATTTTTCCTATAATAGTACATGTCATTTGAATTAAGTGAAATTGCTAAGACTACTGCGCAATACATAAATACGACTGATCGACATATTTTTTTAACAGGCAAGGCCGGTACAGGAAAAACCACTTTTCTCAAATACATTATAGATCACACCCATAAAAAAGCAGCAGTAGCTGCCCCAACGGGTATTGCGGCAATTAACGCCAATGGAGTAACATTACATTCGCTCCTTCAGTTGCCTTTTGGAGCCTTTATTCCGGATAGGATTAACCCACCAAATGTCAATGTACAAGTAACGACCTTGCTCACCCTATTCAAGGACCTTAGGTTCAATGCATCGAAACGCAACTTAATTCAAGAACTAGAATTATTAATCATCGATGAAGTAAGTATGTTGCGTTCTGATTTATTGGATTGCATAGACCACACACTGCGTTTCTTAAGAAAAAATAAAGCCGAGCCTTTTGGAGGGTTGCAAATACTCTTCATTGGTGACTTGCTGCAACTTCCTCCAGTTGTTAAAGATAACGAACTGCGAATACTTGAGAATTATTACGCCAGCAGTTACTTTTTTGATGCAAAAGCATTAGAGAACAACCCGCCACTTCATGTGGAATTAGATAAAATATACCGTCAAAGCGATCAGAAATTTATCGATTTATTGAATCGCTTTAGAGAGAACGATCAAACAAATGAAGACATCACCTACTTGAATTCGTTTTATCGTGATGACTCACAGAAATTTTCAAGTGAAGGTTACATCCATCTTACGACCCACAATCGCAAGGCTGATGATGTTAATAGTCAGCACCTCCAACAATTGGATTCAAAAACCTATTCATATACAGCAAGTGTCGATAAAGATTTTCCGGAAAATGCATATCCAACTGCATTGAAAATGAACTTAAAGCTTCATGCTCAGGTGATGTTTCTTAAAAATGATCCGTCAGGTGAGGGATTATTCTTCAATGGGAAAATCGGACAAATTTCAAAATTAAGCGCTGATGAGATTTCGGTCAAATTTGAAAATGGAGAAGAGGTTGAAGTTTCTAAATATTCATGGGAACACAAACGGTATACGCTTAATAAAACAACTAATGAGGTAGAAGAAAAGACATTAGGGAGTTTCGAACAATACCCCTTAAAATTGGCTTGGGCAGTAACAGTACACAAAAGCCAAGGGCTAACCTTTGAAAAAGCAATTTTAGATCTGTCCGGTAGTTTTGCACAAGGTCAAATTTATGTCGCACTCTCCCGGCTTACGTCATTGGAAGGGTTAATCCTAGCATCTCCAATACCTCAAAAAGGATTTGAGCTTAGTGAGTCCATGAAAGGATTTTCTAATACCCGTGCTTCACTGGATCAATTATCACAGCACCTTGATGATGACAGGAAGAAATACCTACAAAAATTAGTCAGTAAAACATTCAGCTTTTCGGGGGTTATTGGAGCGATGAAATTTCATGAGCAAAGTTTTGACAAGCAGGAAAACCGCTCACTGAAGCAGCAGCATCATGAATGGACAAAGGACCTTTTTGACAAAGTATACCCTATTAAAGAAATCGGAATTAACTTTGTCAATCAAGCCCTAAAAATCATACAAGAGCAGCCTACCTACCTTGTAATGCTTCAAGAGCGAATTGAAAAAGCTTCGGCATATTTCTTGCCAATTCTCCAAAATCTAATTAAGGAGCTAGAAAAGCACGATAAAGACTTAAAGGAGAAAACAAAAATCAAAGGCTATAGGAAAGAGTTGAAAGAATTGATCCAGCTGCTTTTCAATAAAACACTTGACCTGACAAAAGTAAATCTCCTTTTGAGCTCCATGGCTCAGAACAAAGAATTGACCAAACAGGATCTTGAACAAACAGAATTACTAAAAACACGCAAAAAGCAGGCGTCTGTAAAAAAGGAAGACAAAACGCCTACTGCAGCGGTAAGCTATACACTCTTCAAAGAAGGTAAAACTGTTGAAGATATAGCAGCAGAACGAGGCTTTGTTGTCGGCACAATCGAAAGTCATTTAATTGGCTATATAGCCACTGGCGAAATTGAAGGGGCTGAATTGATGGACAAAATTAAGCTGAATAACATCCTTACTTTAATTGACAAGGACACTCAAGGGTCAGGAGAAGTGAAAGCCAAATTGGGAGAAGAATATACTTGGAGTGAAGTCCGAATAGCCATGGCCACTTATAGGTACAAGTCCTCCACAGAAAAACAGCCGTAGTTGCTAAAAAAAAGCCCGCCTTCGCGCTATGAGCTGTGGCGGGCGAAAGTATAATTATTTACATCCTCTTTCAATTATATAAACCGTTTATTCATAAATGCTCTTCCTGAACCAGATTTTAAATACTTTTCAAATTGATAAGCTTTTAACTTATTGGGGAAATTAACGGTTAAAATAACCTCAATCGGCAGTCGGGATTTAGAATAATGAACTTCTCCTTTATTATGGCATACAATTCTATGATCAAGATTTGATGTACAGCCGACATAGTGAGTCTTGTCAGAGCATTTCAGAATATAGACTGTATGCATGATTCAAGATAAGAATTTTTATAGTGGAGGGTCTCCACCGAAGCCCTGTCAAAAATCCTCCTTCACAAGAATTCCGGAGGACAAAGAAAAAGCCCGCCTTCGCTCTATGAGCTGTGGCGGGCGAAGGTGGAACCGCAGAGATTCGAACTCTGGTCCAGATAAGGAACGCAATGCGCTTTCTACATGCTTAGCAATTGTTCGATTTTCGAGGAAGTTAAGGTCTATCGCGAACCTGAGACCCCCCTTATTCGCGATTAGTCTTACTGTTGTATCACGAACCTACAACAGCCAGTTCTGCGTGTGATGCCTCGATTTCCAACCCGGCAGAACAGAGGGTCAGAGAGACACATTACTGGCTAATTATAAATTAGGCAGCAAGGGCGTATTGTCTTTCGCCAATTAAAATGTTGAAGGTTTGTCTTCGGGAAATACCCACAACTCCCGGCATGCTTACACTTGAATTACACCTACTGTCAATTCCAGTCGGCCCCATATTAGTCTCAAAGGTAACTAGTAATGTTTACGAAATAAATTAAGTTTATATTATAAATTTTTATATCTTTAATTTCGACAATTATTTAAAATAAACATGAAAAACACTTTAATTAAACTAAGTATTATAGCGCTTTTCTTTGCAGCATTACCTAATAATGCCCAAGCACAGACTGAAATTGGTGTCAGATGGGGTGAACTCACTGGTGGTGACTTAGGTCTTGACGCACTAATAGGCGTTGGAAAATTCAGTAGAGTTCATGCGACTGCTTCTTTTGGCGGTGGGGCTACAAGCTTTGGAATTGATGCTTTATGGGATTTCATTTATCGCCCACTCGGTGGTGAAGCCTTTATGTGGTATGCTGGCGCTGGACCTTTCCTTGGCTTTGGTGACGTTTTTCAATTGGGAGCCGCTGGTGAATTGGGCCTAGAATACAAATTCAACTTCCCTATATCTATAAGTATGGACTTTAGACCTGCATTTAGGTTTGTAGAAGATACGGACTTTATTGCTGGTTTTGGTTTTAATGTTCGCTACGTATTTGGAGGAGGCGGAGAAGGGAACTAAATCTCTTCATCAAAAAATTTAAAAAGCCCGAAATTCGGGCTTTTTTTTTGCCTGTTTTTTTTAATCAAAATCTTTATTAACATCGTCAATTCTAACTAAGATTCATATCTTGCAGTGATGGAAAATTTCGTTGTATCAGCGAGAAAATATAGACCAGTAGGTTTCGAAGAAGTAGTGGGACAAGCGCACATTACTACCACGTTACAAAACGCGATAGATAATAATCAGCTTGCCCAGGCTTTGCTTTTTTGCGGACCCAGAGGCGTAGGTAAAACAACTTGCGCGAGGATTGTAGCACGAATGATCAATGATCAGACCATTGAAAATCCGCTTGAAGCAAATGACACGTTCAACATATACGAATTAGATGCAGCTTCAAACAATTCGGTTGATGATATTCGAAACCTCATTGACCAGGTACGTTATCCTCCTCAACAAGGTAAATTTAAAGTTTATATTATTGATGAGGTGCACATGCTCTCCAATCAAGCTTTTAATGCTTTTTTAAAGACGTTAGAAGAGCCACCATCATACGCGATATTTATCCTCGCCACAACTGAAAAGCACAAGGTTATACCTACAATACTTTCACGTTGTCAAATTTTTGATTTCAATAGAATTGAAGTCACAGATATCGCAAGTCAGATTCAAAAGATTGCAGACAAAGAAAAAATTGAGACAGAGGAAGAAGCATTGCACCTAATTGCTCAAAAAGCCGATGGCGCAATGAGAGATGCGCTTTCTCTGTTTGATTTGATTGTCACTTTTTCTCATGGGCAAAAAGTGACTTATAAATCCACCATTGATAATCTTCACATTCTGGATTATGATTATTATTTCAGAATGACCACTGCCCTATTCAATGAAAACGCTTCAGAAGTACTTTTGATTTTTGATGAAATATTGAAGAAAGGTTTTGACGGTAATAACTTCATTGTCGGCCTAAGCAGTCACTTCAGGGACGTTATGGTCTGTAAGGATGAAGCGACCATTGCATTATTACAGGTTTCATCAGGCATTAAAGAAAAATACAAAGAGCAGGCTAATCTAGTTTCATTGTCATTTTTATTGTCTGCTTTGAATATTGCAAGTACATGTGACATTAACTATAAGGCGAGTAAAAATCAACGTTTGCATGTCGAGTTAGCTTTGATCAAAATGGCACATCTTAACGCGGCTATTAGCCTTTCGGCAATGAACGTTAATGCTGACGCTTCAAAAAAAAAATCCTAGCGACTCCTAAAAAGGAAGAAAAAGAAACAATAGTTACTCCTGTTATTGAAAAAAAGGAGATTGAGCTCAAGAAACCAGTTGATCCGAAGGGAACAGAGCCGAAAAAAGCACCTATACCAGTTCAAAGTCCAACTACTAAGCAGCCATCCAAAACCTTCGAAATGCCCACAAGGGCTGCTCTAAAAGAGAACATTAATAAACCCAAAATTGATGACCCAGATTTAGTAGTTGAATCACAGGTCAATGAAGGAAGAAATAAATCTTTCACATTAGAAGAGCTAAGCCCTATTTGGAAAGGGATTTTACTTCAGAAAGAACAAGCTCAGAAAAGTACTGAAATTCAAATTTTTCAAGGTGATTACACACTGAAAGGAGAAGCAATTACTGTTTCAATCTCAAATGAAGCACTTCTTCCAATTTTTGAAAGAATAAAATTTGACCTCATCAATGAGTTAAGAAATACATTAGAGAATGACAATATCGTTGTGAACGCGAAGGTTGTTGAAATTGAAAATGGCAAAATGCGTTATACTGATTCGGAGAAATTCGAGTACTTAAAGGAAAAACACCCTTTACTTCAAAACCTGCAAGATAAATTACATCTTGACCCAGAATTTTAGGTGCTAAAAGCCTATTGTAAACCCAAGGTTAATTATATTCTTAATCTGAATACCTGAACTTGTAGAACCATCCTCTTCTATTGAAATAACTTTATCATCATAAATCAAATGAGAGGAAATATTTGAACTGATAAAATTATTCACCTTCATGTTTATGATCATTTCTACATTTACAGCGGTATTTGGAAATGTCTCATAGTTAGAAAAGATATTACCATTCGCTTGCAATTTTACATTCTGAAAAATCTCCTTTTCAAATTTTCCCTGCAAACTAATTCCTGCTTCTGACCGGATATATTCCCCGGGATCAACACCAAAAGCGCCAGCATTCGAAAGAGAATCATTAAGGACAAAAGTAAATCTCCCCGTAAACGGAGATAAGGTTATAAAAATATTTTCTGATTTACTTAAGGTCAATCCAATAGAAGCCTGTAAATAACCCGGTGCCATAAAATCTGATATAAGCAGCCTTTCTACTTCACCATTCGCGTTTTTTTGCTCCTTGCGTCCTTCGTCCATTTGAGTTCTAAAATAGACGGCAGTGGTCATCATTATTTTTTCGCTGAATTTCTGCCCATACTTCGAGCCTAAGATTACAAAGTCATCCGTTTTTTCGAACTCATTCCCTTCACCCCCATTACGAATCATACCATAGCCAACTTTGACATTGTTCTCCCAGATCTTTCCGTTTTTCGAGTAATTAGCTGATCCTTCAATAGCGCCACCAACAGCTATGGATGAGTTCCCACCTGCAGCCCAATTTTTCAAGGCTATTTGCTGCAAATTGACATTTATACTACCTGATGTTTTCCAGATGATCAAGCTATCAGGAATTGCTAAGACGGTATCTATAGGAACGAACTTCGCTGCTATGGCCGTTGAATCCACCGCAGTAGCGTCTTCTACCTGCCCAAAAGTCGTACCGTTGATGCCAATCAAAATAAAGATTGACAGTAGAATTTTATTCATTCTTCCTCTCTGAAATCGCTACAAAGTTAACGATCTAACCCTATTTAATTTTCAAAATTTTCAGCATTTCTCCAAGTGCAAGTGTATCTGCACCCTTATTATTCCATTTCAAAATTTCTTCTATTGTCACGCCATATTTTTTGGAGATACTCCATAAGGTCTCCCCTTTTTTCACTTCATGAATTACCTCTGTCGTCAAAGGCAAATCAACCGCTTCCAATTGACTCTTAGCTACAACTAATTTTAATTCTTGATCAATTTTTAAGCCATCCATTATGTTCAATCCATTCCATTCAAGGATATCATCAATTGTCACATTATAATTTCTTGAAATACCAAAAAACGATTCTTTTGGTTTAACATTATGGGTGATGATCGTTTCAGATGCCGTTGGGGTTAGCGCTTTCTTTTTCACTTCAATTATGACTTCCTCTTCAGGTATTTCAGCTGTCCTTGGAGGCACCTCTACAAGGACAATTGTATCAGCAGCTTGTGGCAAATCAAATTCTCTTATTAACCTATTTTCGGCATTTATTTCAGAAGCTGGCATAATGACATTGCTGTACTCAATAGGAACTTTAAGTGGCCGGATAAACCTTAACCAAAGTACACGCCCCACTTTGAGCTCTTCCGACTTGCGCATCCTATTTTTTGACAGCAATTTTTTCAACTTCATTCCATAATTTTGTGAAATTCCCCAAAGGGTCTCATTAGGCTGCACTATATGGTAATGCACTTTGCCCTTGCTCTTCTTATTCTTTAAGTAATAATAATTTCCACCAGTAATCCCCCCTTTTGACTCTATGTCATTATAAAGCTTGATTTTCAATACACTCACACTCGTTCTGCGTGCCAAATCATTAACAGTCTCTCCTTTCATTGCTCGAATAGCAGGTATTCCGTTAACTTTTATTTCTTTTGGTTCAAATTCATTTTTAAGGTTTCCAGTTATCATAGGATACACGCCCAGGTTACCGGAGACAGGTCTGCTTAAAATTTCCCTAGTGAGTAAGGCTTTACTTTTGACCGAAGGAGTGGCATTGTCTTTTGATTTTCCGGCTTCCGCAGTCTTATCAGATTTCACTGTTGAAGTTTTGCCAAGCTCCTCTTTCTTGGAAGAATTTCTAGCTACTTTCTGGCCAGTTCGAACCGGGTAAATCACAAAATAATCCTTCTCTGATGGTATTTTTGGCTGGCTCAACCACTTGTTAAATCTCTTTAATTCATCAAAATCAACATCAAGCTCTTGGCTCACTTGCTTAAGGTTTTTGCCTTTTGTGGCAAAGTCCGAAAGGTTGACATCCGGATGTTTTATTCCTGCACCGACAAACCCTTCAAAAGCGATTTTATGGGCAATAAATTTTTTAACATACCAATGCGTCTTTTTATTGACTTCAAATTTCTTTGCTCCATAAAGTTTTTCACTTACTGACCGCTGTGTACCTGTCAGTCCCTGTAGGTAAGATTGCAATGAAAGCAACCAATTGTCAAAGACAAAATTGCTCCTTTTTAGGTATTTGGTAGCCCCAACTGTACTCGCAATTATATGCTTGCGCTCATCTACAGCGTTGTCAACCCTCAAACCCAACTCTTGAGCAGTCGCCTTTTTAAACTGCCAAAAACCAACAGCATTCGAAGTAGACACAGCATCGGAAATAAATTCTCCTTCCTGAATCGCCAGGAATTTAAAATCGTCTGGCATGCCCTCTTCCTTGAGGATCCGTTCTACAAAATGCATGTAAAGGTTAGATCGGTCTACTTTCAATTGAAAATGATATTGACTCCTTGTTAAAAGGTCCAAAGTTTCTTCAATTTCTCGCATAGCACCTTCGGTAATTTTGAGTTTGATACCGGCAAACTCCATTTGAGAGGGGACACTAGGTGGGGCTTGCGCTTGAGAGCTCAACGAAGCCAAACAAATAATGACCACACCTAAAATTTTCCTTATCACTATTTTTTTCTTAAAACCATCAATCCATCTCTGACTGGAACAAGAACGTTCTCAACCCGATCGTCTTCATGAACCAAACGGTTAAAATCTATAATCGCTTGTGTATCCTTATCTATTTTGTTTTCAGACTTTATCACTTTACCACTCCAAAGCACATTATCGGCAATTATAAAGCCCCCAGGCCGTACTTTGTCGAACACTAAATTATAGTAATTGTAATAATTAATTTTATCTGCATCAATAAAAACCATGTCAAGTGGCCCGTTTATTTGATGAATCAATTCCATTGCGTCTCCTAATAAATAATCGGCCTTATCAGCGATTCCCGCTTCAGAAAAGTATTGAAGCACCATTTCCTTCAACTCTTCATTTTTATCAATTGTGATAATCTTGCCTTTTTCAGTAAGCCCTTCTGCCAAACAGATGGCTGAGTAACCCGTATAAGTGCCGATTTCCAGAATTCTACTGGGTTTAATCATATGGCTAAGCATGGATAAAATACGACCTTGAATATGACCAGAAAGCATTCTTGGCTTTAATATTTTCGTATTTGTCTCACGGTTGAGTTTCCGTAATAATTCAGACTCAGTCTGAGTGTGCAAGCCAGAATATTGATCGATTTCTTTGGGTAAAAAATCCATGTTAGTCTTTAGGTAAAAAAGTCAAATGGCTTAATTGGCTCTCTAGCAATTTTTCATTGGCAATGTCCAGCAATTGCGTAGTAGTAATTTTTCTGATTTTCTCAAAGACCGTATCGAGGTGCTTGATTTTCCCATAATCTAATATGCTCTTGCCCATCATTAACATCAAACTAGTATTGTTCTCTTGTGCCATTGCCAATTGGCCTATCATTTGCTCCTTTGCGCTATGAAGCTGCACTGAGCCAAGTTTGACTTGACGAAATTTTTTCAGCTCTTTTAAAACCAAGCTGTTACTCTTCTTTACATGCTTACCATCTGTTCCAAAATAAATAGCAAAAAGTCCAGTGTCAGAAAATGGGTGATAAGTTGCCTCTACATTGTATACAAATCCGAATTTTTCTCTGAGGGCAAGGTTGAGCCTTGAATTCATTCCAGGCCCACCAAGGACATTCATCAACATAAAAAATGGAAGTCGATTTTTATCTTTTAAAGCATAAGCAGTGGTACCAATGGCGCATTGGGCTTGGAGCATGCTCTTCTTAACAATTTCTGTATTTGGATGGTAATCAATAAAAGGGACCCTCTCTTTTACTGCCCCGTAACGGGGTATATCATCAAAATACCGTCTTGCCAATTTCATGACTTTTTTCTCTGGGATATTTCCTACCACAGAAAACACTATGCGTTCAGTATTTAAATTCTCTTTCAAGAAATTCTTAAAATCCTCCCGTTGCATTGACTTAACACTTTCCGAGGTACCCAAAATATTCTTACCTAAGGGATGGTCACCAAATATTACTCTATCAAATTCATCTTGAATGGCATCCTCAGGGCTATCACTATAAAGTGACATCTCTTCCAAAATAACACCTCTTTCATTTTCGATTTGCTTCTCTGGAAATATAGAATCAAAGGTGATGTCTTTCAGCAAATCAAAAGCACTCTCAACATGCTTGTCAAGTACTGAGGCATAAAAGCATATTTTTTCTTTAGTGGTGTAAGCATTTAGCTCACCACCAACAGAATCTAACTTATTAAGAATATGGAATGCCTTGCGTTTTTTGGTGCCTTTAAAGGCCATGTGCTCCCAAAAATGTGCAATACCTTGCTCAGTAGCCCGCTCGTCTCTCGACCCTATATCAATGATAAAGCCACAATGGACTATCTTAGTATTTGGAACCTCTTTATGTACAATTCGAATTCCATTATTAAGGGTAAACAGGTTATAATCAGTCATCACATTTTCTCCAAGTCACGCAAAGATACTAAATGATCTCATCAAGATTAACTTGCTTTTTCATCAATTAAAAAGAGGCTTTCTACATACCCCTTCATTGCCGTCAATCCTCTTCCCGATTGCTCATAGATCTGAGTTGCGAATGGCTCAGGAATAGCTTTACGGTCTCCTGTCAAAGCCCTAAAATTTATTGAAGTAACATCGTTTTTAAGCCTCTTCAATTCATAATATGTCAACATTACAAAACCAGTATTAAGCGAGGTAGCTTTTTCAATATAGACCACGTCATCAGACTTATTAATCTCCTGCAAAGTGTGAATATCAACTTTGTCTCCATCAAATTCGCAAACATGTGTGCTACCTATCCTGTTAATACTAGAATCATAGTCTATATTTTTAAGACCAGGCACAAAATTTATTTTTTCACTTTGGTCAGTCAAGATTTTATGCACCAAGTCCAACGGTGCTTTAATTTCCATTTCCAAATTTTGGGCAATTGTAAAAAGTGAAGAAAAGTCTTCAAGCTTTTCTGGGGCCTTGATTCCAATTCTGAGTTTTTCTAGCCTGGTATAATGATAGTTTATATCTCCTAGTACCATATAGAGATCATGTCCAGGCTTCCATTCAAACAAAGAATTCGTAGTAACCTGATTATCAAAATAGTCATCCGTCATTAATATGTATTCCGAAGTCGGAACATTGTTCTTCATCAACCGATGCGCAATAATCATATCAGGGCCAGACAGTTTCGTGAAATTGGAAATTTTTATTTCATCAAATGTCCCGTAGTGCACAATGAATTTTAATGACAGTTCGGCCTGATATTGACAAGCACCACAGCGACAAACATTGTCTCTTTCAATCACTTTTAAGTAGTAATGGAAATTTAAAAAAGCAGCTTTACAGACTTGCTCTATGTCATTAAAACTGACCTTGCCTTTGGCGTATGTCAATAAAGCATCTCCTTCTATTTCGGCCAGTGTAAACTTATCCTCAATCGAATCTGGCAAAACCTGGAGTAATTCATTGATTATATGAGTACTATGGCTTAATTCAGTTTTTGTTAGAAACTCAGTGTATCCACTAATATCAGGGATTAGAATAGTCGCTTTTTGCATAATAGATTCTTGGTCAAATTTACTAACGCGCCCAAATTTAAAAGGGCGAACAATTCTTATATATTTGTCTAAACCTTTATCAAATGCCTCCACATCGAATTTTAATAGTTCAAACAGCCTTCATTGGCGATGTGATACTTGCGTCTGCTTTGATAGAAAAATTAAATGCGTTCTATCCAGATTCTGAAATAGATTTTTTGCTAAGAAAAGGCAATGAATCACTTTTTAAAAACCATCCTACGCTAAAGGAAGTTCATGTCTGGGACAAAAAAGGCGGGAAGTATAAAAATTTATTCAAGCTCATTGCTAAAGTCCGTTCGAAGCGATACGACATTTTAATCAATGTCCAACGCTTTGCTAATTCAGGTTTGCTCACCGCTTTATCAAAGGCAAAAGTAAAAATCGGTTTTGACAAAAATCCCTATTCATGGGCGTTTACTAAAAAAGTAAAACATAGGATTGAAGAGGGAATTCATGAAATAGAGCGTAACAACGAATTAATCAAGGAGCTCACAGATTCGACTATAAATAAACCTAAACTTTATCCTACCAAGTCAGACTTTGACCATGTATCTAAATATCAATCAGAAAAGTACATCTGTATTGCTCCAGCATCTGTTTGGTTTACAAAGCAACTGCCTAAAGAAAAATGGATTGAGTTAATTAAAGTCATCCCCTCAAGTCACAAGATCTACTTACTAGGCGCTCCAAATGATGCTTCATTGTGTCAAGAAATTATAGCAGGTGCTAAAAACACTAATGTCCTAAGCTTATGTGGTGACTTGAACTTACTGCAATCAACGGCATTAATAAAGCACGCTGAAATGAATTTCGTGAATGACTCAGCTCCAATGCATTTAGCTTCATCGGTCAATGCAAAAACAACGGCTATCTATTGCTCCACAACTCCAAAATTTGGTTTTGGCCCCTTAGCTGATCAATCATGGATTGCAGAGGTTAATGGCCTTGATTGCCGGCCATGTGGCTTACATGGTTTTAAGTCTTGTCCAAAAGGTCATTTTAAATGTGGCTTTGACATTGACATCTCAGAACTTATTAAGAACTTACAGGAAGGATAGGCTTGAAGTGAGTTAGTTTTACTTTCTAGTCAAATTGCAACAAATAAATGTTATGAAGTACCCACCGATTGGTCAAGAATTATTCATTACGAATAGAGAGAAGCTAAAAAAACGATTGAAGCCAAATTCAGTTGCTATCTTTAATTCAAACGATATTATGCCAACGAATGCGGATGGCACGATGCCCTTTAGACAAAATAATAACCTTCTTTATCTATCTGGAATTGACCAAGAGGAATCAATTCTAATGATTGCACCTGACTTCCCTGATCCAAAATTAAGAGAAGTATTATTTGTGAAAAAAACGAGCGAATTAATTGCCATATGGGAAGGGCATAAATACACAAAAGAAGAAGCTACAAAAGAGTCGGGAATAGCGACTGTACTTTGGAAAGACGAATTTGAAAAGACATTTCAAATGGTATTGGCTGAATCAGAGAACATCTATCTTGATTCAAATGAGCACATCCGTAACGGAAATGAAGTAGAAACGAGAAATGATCGGTTTTCGGATTGGTGCAAGGATAAGTTTCCTCATTATGAATATGATCGGATAGCTCCTCTTATTTATGATTTAAGAACCGTAAAGGAAAATAGAGAAATTGAACTCCTAAGGCATGCCTGCAGCATTACTGAAATTGGCTTCCGTAAAATCTTGGGATTGGTCAAGCCTGGTGTTTGGGAATATGAAATTGAAGCGGAGTATGCATATGAGTTTTTAAAAAATCGCTCAAAAGGATTCGGATATGAACCTATCATTGCCGGTGGAGGAAATGCTTGTGTACTTCATTATGTTGACAATAACCAAGAACTAAAAGACGGTGATCTTTTGCTCATGGATGTTGGAGCGGAATACGCGAATTATAATGCCGACATGACACGTACTATTCCGGTAAACGGAAAATTCACAGCTAGGCAACGTGCAGTTTATGAAGCTGTATTACGGGTAAAAAATGCTGCAACCGAATTGCTAATGCCTGGAAATACAATTCCAGAATATCATAAGGAAGTAGGCTTGATCATGCAAGGCGAACTGGTTTCATTGGGCCTAATAGATAAAACTGACATTAAAAATCAGAATCCAGACTGGCCAGCATACAAGAAGTATTTTATGCATGGAACGTCTCACCATTTAGGTTTGGATGTGCATGATGTAGCAAGTATCTATACCAAGTTTAAGCCTGGAATGGTTTTTACTGTTGAGCCTGGTATTTATATCCCTGATGAGGCAATAGGTATCCGTCTTGAGGACGATATAGTAATTTTAGAAGATGGGCACGATAATCTCATGGGTAATATTCCAATCCAAGCAGATGAAATTGAAGACTTAATGAATAGCTAAAATATAAAATGTCATTCCTCAGTAAAATATTTGGCACATCAAAAAAAGAACCAACCCTAAAGGATGGTTCAGCAAATGATAACACGACTAACTCGATTTCAAATATGAATGAAAAGATAAATTCTAATGAAGCACCAGAACCAGTTGGAGCCTACCCACATGCTAGACGCGTAGAAAACACTTTGTACCTATCAGGTGTTGGACCAAGAACTAGGGGTACAAAAGAAATTCCTGGCGTCACATTGGATGAAGACGGGAATATTATTGCTTATGATATTGAAGTTCAATGCAGGTCTGTCTTCAAGAATGTTAAAACAATTTTAGAAGCTTCCGGAAGTAGTTGGGATCAGTTAGTAGACGTAACGGTTTTCTTGACAAATATGAAGGCGGACTTTCAAGCTTATAACAAAATATACGCTGAGTATTTCAGTGGAAATCAACCTTGCAGAACGACAGTAGAGATTATCTCTTTGCCTACTCCTATTGCCATTGAATTGAAATGCATCGCTACCATTGAGCCGAAATCACCTCCTATTGCTAAAGTTGAAAAAGATAAACCAGAGAAAGTACAGCAGCCAACGGCAGTGGAAAAAAGCAATAAAGAACCAAAAGAAGAAATCCAAGAAGCAAAACCAACGAGAATAGAAAAACCGCAACAAGGCACCCGCACTTGGTAATAAGCTCCTATCGGAAATCTAATAACTCTTTGATTATCAGAATATAATAAGTATTTTTCACTACTTACTTTATAATCTTATGCGTAATTTTTTTAGAAAAATATGGGCTGCTATTTATAGTTTCCTACAAAAACTCACACCGGGAAGCATTGCATGGAATGGTGCTAGCAAATCCATTATTCTAACCACAGCAATCATTTGGCTTATCACCTCCTTGCTAATGTTTGTAATTCAACCCAGCACTGCAATCGGTCTTATCCCGGTTGCATTAGGTCTTGGTCTTGGATTTCTTGCAAGTGCAGGTTTTATGCTGGCCCTTCACCTCTTGAACTTGTTTCCAAAGGAATTTCTCTGGGTCCTACCTGGAACCTATTTATTGACAACATTTACATTTAGCACAGGTGACCTATCATGGCAGTTTCCTCTTTTAATTGTATTTTTTGCAGGTGCGTTGGGTGCTGGGGTCTTTGCACTTAAAAAGGCCAACCGCACTGACCTTACTATTCTTCAAACAGCCATATCCGGACTGGGGGTACTGTTTGGAATTGGCGGAATAATATGGGGATTCATCTGGCTATTCGATACAGGTTCATTACTAGAGCCAGGCCATATCAATGCGGCAAAAAAATCTAGTTATAGTGCTGACCAAATTACCCTCTCTGACCCTTCTGTACCCGGGCCCTACAAGGTTAAATTTTTGACCTATGGAAGTGGGAAAGACAAACAGCGAAAGGAATACGGAAATGATGCCACCATCATTACAGATTCGATAGATGGCTCGAGGTTACTCGACAATTGGGAAAAATTATCTGGGAAATTAAGAACCCGTTATTGGGGGTTTGATGAAACCGCATTACCCATTAATGCTAGGGTCTGGTACCCTGATGGCGACGGTCCATTTCCGTTGGCCTTAATTGTTCATGGCAATCATGGTATGCAGAATTATTCTGACCCAGGATATGAATACCTCGGAAAGCTACTCGCAAGTCAAGGGATCATAATGGCTAGTGTAGATGAAAACTTCCTGAACGGCTCATGGACAGACCTATTTACTGACGGTTTAGATGAAGAGAATGATGCCCGTGGATGGCTTTTATTGGAGCATTTGAAATACTGGGAGAAATGGAACAATACTTCGGGAAGTATCTTTAGTAATAAAATAGACATGGACAACATTGCTGTTATGGGTCATTCACGAGGAGGTGAGGCAGTGGCCGTTGCAGCCTTTTTCAATAAGCTACCATTCTATTCAGATGATGCTAAACAAGAATTCAACTATAACTTTAATATAAAGTCAGTAGTAGCCATCGCTCCAGTTGATGGTCAATACAGACCGGGGGAAGATAGAACCCCACTAGAAAATGTCAACTACCTAGTGATTCATGGAGCAAATGACGGGGATGTACAATCGTTTGCCGGTCTAAGACAATATGAAAGAATCAAGTTCACCGATAATCAATCTCACTTTTTTAAATCAGCAGTCTATGTCTACGGCGCTAACCACGGACAATTTAATAGCACATGGGGTAATCGCGATGCAGGAATGCCATACGGCTCGTTGTTGAATGTTGATGCACTGATGCCAGAAGCCGACCAACAAAAGATTGGGAAAATTTACATTAGTGCTTTTCTACAAGCCACCTTACAGTCAAAAACTCAATATACAGCGCTCTTTAAAGACCATCGATCAGCAGCAGAATGGCTGCCAGAGACGATCTACTTGAATCAGTATGAAGACAGTAAATGGACATCATTAGCCAACTTTGAGGAAGACTTCGACTTAACCACTGCAGCTACAACCGGAACCTTCTCATCTCAAAACTTAACAGTTTGGAAAGAAAAACTTGTTGGTATGAAATGGGGTGACAAGGGAACAAGGGCAGTCCATATTGGTTGGGATTCATTGGCATTCGAAGCAGACACGGCGCGTTTTCAATTTGATTTCCCAGGCAATATTAATTTATTAGAAAATTCAGTGCTCACTTTTGAATTATCCGAAGGTAATGGGAGTACTTACCCGGATAAAGAAAGAGATGAAAAATTGAAAAAAGCTAAAAATTCTGAAGAGAATGAAAAAAAAGAAGAAGTCAAAGAAGACGATGAATTAGAAGAGGAAGAGGAAGAAGAGGAAGAAGAGGAAAAAAAAGCTGAGGAACCAATTGATTTTTCAATCGAATTTAAAGACGCTAACGGTAAAATTAGTGTCATCAAATTGAGTGAGTACAGTTTCCTGCAAAGAAAGCTGACTGTAGACGTACTTAAGAACAAAAGCCTACAATCTACCAAAAGGTCAGAAGCTGTATACAACACCTTCTTTTATGACCTCAAAGTACTTTCAAAAAGCAACACAAGCTTTGAATGGAAAAACATCGTTAGGATGAGTTTTGTTTTTGATCAAAGCAGGAAAGGGCTTATCATTTTGGACAACATCGCACTCTCTAATTAAGCGTCCTAAATACTAATTGACAATTACTAAATAACTCAGGTAGGGTAAGTTCATATTAACGGGTATCATAGACAACCATTCCCAAACAGACTATGAAACCACCATATTCTACTTATTTGAGAAGTGAAAGTAACTGGACTAAAGTCTTAGATTTTGGTAGTGGTATTTTAATAAAAATATCAACCCCCTTCAAAGTCGGAGATATTGTTGAGATGAATGGAAGTCTCGGTACTGTAGTCCATAAAGGCACTTTTGTTTTCAAAATCAATACTTCAGACAACAAAGTCCTAAGCTTTTCAAATAGAAGAGCTTATACCCAGGGAATAAACAATTTAACAGCCAAAAATAAGGTAAGAATTGACCTCGATCTTGAATTAGCTTATGGGGCAAATATGAGTGAAGTCAAAGAGCTACTTTTTAATGTTCTAAAGAATAACGATCTCATTGCTAGTCTTCCAACGCCAAAACTCTCTATAGCAAAATTAAGCAATGAGAGTATTGATCTTACTTTAAGCCCATGGTGTGAACCCGATAATTACTGGGAAGCATACCATGCTCTGAAAATTGAAATTCAAGAAAAATTAGAGTCTAACAACATCTCTTCAAAACAAGCGCAACCAGATTTTGTTGAATTAAGGAAAGTCATTTAATTCTCCCCTTTATTATCTTCCATAAACAGATATATTTGTTTATGGAAATTTTGTGGTTAGTAGCAGGTGTAATTTTGGGAGGCGCAGCTTTTTGGTTCATGGCAAAAAGTAAATTTCAAAGTCCAACAAATTCAGAAAGCATAACCGATTTAAAAACATCATTAACGCTTGCTGAGGAAAGGAAGTTAATGTTAGAGGCTGAGATCAATGAAATCAAACCAGAACTAGTTGCAGAAAGAGAGAAGGTTATACTTACGAGTAACCTGCTTTCAAGAAAGGAAGTAGAGCATACGAACCTTGAAAAACGACTCGCTGAACAAAAGATTGACCTTGAAAATCTGAACGAGAAATTCGCGCATGAATTCAAAAACTTAGCCAATGAAATTTTTGAAGAGAAAAGCAGAAAGTTCACTGACCAAAACAAGACGAACATCACAGAGATACTCTCCCCTTTAAAAGAGCGCATAACAGAATTCCAAAAGAAAGTTGAGGATACCAATAAAGATGGAGCCGAAAGAAATGCCTCACTCATTCAACAAATAAAACACTTAAGCGACCTTAATAAACAGATTACTAAGGAAGCTGAGAACTTGACCAAAGCACTAAAGGGTGATTCAAAAGCTCAAGGGAACTGGGGTGAAGTAGTATTAGAACGAATACTCGAAAAATCAGGTCTAGGTAAAGGCAGAGAATACGAAACGCAGGTTTCTGAAACCTCTGAAGAAGGTAAGCGATTCCAGCCTGACGTTGTCGTTAAACTGCCAGACAATAAAAACATTATTATTGATTCAAAAGTATCCTTAGTTGCTTATGAGCGGTGCGCAAATGCCGATAACGAAGCTGACCAATTGTCTAACCTCAAGCTGCACATAACTTCTATTAGAGCACATATTAAGGGGCTGAGCGACAAGAACTATCAAAACCTTTACGGCATTGAAGGACTTGATTTTGTATTGCTTTTTATTCCAATTGAGCCTGCATTTACTTTAGCGGTACAGAAGGATCCGGAGTTATTCAATGACGCTTACGCCAAAAATATTGTAATCGTCAGTCCTACAACCCTTATCGCCACATTAAGGACGATCTCATCCATTTGGAAACAAGAATACCAGAACAAAAATGCCATTGAAATAGCCCGTCAGAGTGGCTCTCTTTATGATAAATTTGTTGCATTTACAGAAGACCTTATTAAAGTTGGTGATAGTTTAAAGACCACCAAAAAGAATTATGATGGTGCCATGAATAAGCTATCAGACGGTACAGGAAACCTTATCAAAAGAACAGAGGATATAAAGAAACTAGGTGCTAAAGCAAGTAAACAAATTGATTCAAGACTGCTTGAAAGGTCCGATTCTATTGAAGAATAAAAGCCCTTCCTGTTGAATTAAATTGTTCACGACTTCATTATTGTAGCCATTCCTTTTCTTCATCCTTTAGTTGAAAAAACTTAATGAAGTAGTTTGCACTTGGTCTGTTAGCAGTTATCAGCACTAGAAAAACTGTGAAAAACATTACATAAAACATATCTCCTTTGACATAAAGGCCATATGCAGCGATCAAAGCACCGATAGCCCACATTATATTTCTATAAAGAATTGCCTTTCCCAAACTTCTCAGTTTAACATCAATTGCTTTAACCCTTTTCAAAGAGTCTAACACGGTACTTTTCCATTTTAATAAAGTCCTGGAAAACACATAAAAAATACCTATCAACATTGCGCCATGAAACATTAAATCGGGATTGTCCCAGAAGCCATTTTTCAACTCACCTTTACTTTCTCTATCAAGAAACACCCATCCAAAAAAGCTCAATGGAAGCACTAATGCCAAATAAACCTTCGATTCTAATCGTTTGATGTAAGAACGTGGATCAAATTCAAGGTTGTCAATATTCATAAGGTTGCTTTTGGTACGAAGCCAATTTGCTAACGAACGTTAGTTTGTTTATTTTTACGACAATGGAAACGTTTATAAAGAAAGGCAGAAAACAGCAAATAGAAGAAAAAGCCACCCAACTTTTTCAAGAAAAGGGATATACGGCAACTTCTATGAGAGATTTGGCTCAAGTTCTAGGGATAGAAGCTGCAAGTCTTTACTCCCACATTAAATCTAAAGAAGAAATTCTACAAAAGACCTGTTTTTTAATGGCAGAAGAATTCTTCACTGCTTGGTCAAAAGTAGAAAACGAAAACAATAGTATGGCTGCTAAAATGAGAAAGGCCATGATTGTTCACGTTCAGGTTGTCACAAAAAACACAGCAGCTTCTGCAGTCTTTTTTAATGAGTGGAGGCATTTAAGCGAGCCCTATTTAGGAGACTTTCTAGCGATGCGTGAAGATTATGAAGGCAGGTTCATGCAAATAATTCTAGATGGAATGTCGTCAGGTGAATTCAAAAAAGTTGATAAAAAATTTATGATGCTTACAATTCTTTCTTCATTGAATTGGACTCATAATTGGTATAAAGAAAATGGCAACCTTTCTCCAGAGGAAATTGGAGAGCGGTTAGCTAACTTATTGTTGAACGGACTTAAAGAATAAGATAATATGTACGGAGGCGGAAATGTATTTGAATCAATGAAGGCTACTGCCCTTGCAGATGAAGACCCCATAAAACTGGCTGAATTTGAAGCAAGAATTGATCGTGGTGAAAAGATTGAACCTAAAGATTGGATGCCCCAATTGTACAGGAAGCAATTGGTCAGAATGATTGAACAACATGCACATTCAGAAATTATTGGTGCGTTGCCTGAGGGCACTTGGATCACAAGAGCGCCTGGTTTTAAAAGGAAGTTAGCTTTGATGGCTAAAGTTCAAGATGAAGTAGGACATGGACAACTGTTATATAGTGCAGCCGAGACATTAGGAAAATCAAGAGAGCAAATGCTAGATGATTTGGTTTCTGGTAAATCTAAATATTCCAACATTTTTAACTACCCAGCATTTACATGGGCCGACTCTTGCTTTATATCATGGCTTGTAGATGCAGGGGCGATTGTCAATCAAGTGGCAAATTCAAAAGGCAGTTATGGACCGTATTGCAGGGCACTTGAAAGGATCTGTGCTGAGGAAGCATTTCACTTGAAATATGGACATCACTGTGTGATTCATTTGGCAACTGGTACAAAGATTCAACAAAAAATGATGCAAGAAGCGGTGACAAGATGGTGGCCTCCAATGATGCACTTTTTTGGTCCTTCAGACAAAATTTCAGTACACTCTGAAATTTTAATGAAATGGAAAGTGAAGATGGCATCTAATGACGAATGCCGACAGCAATTCCTGGACATGTATGTTCCTAAAATATGGGAACTAGGCCTTGAATTACCTGATGATAAATTGCGTAAAAACCCTGAAACAGGACAATGGGAATTCACTGAACCTGATTGGGAGGAATTTAAAAGGGTAATAAATGGTGATGGCCCTTGTAATAAAGAGCGACTTGCCGTGAGAAGAATAGCGGAAGAAAGAGGTCGTTGGGTACGCAAGGCCTTACTTGCACCGAATGCCAAATATGTAGCACCATTAGCCTAATCAAATGTCATTAAAATCACTTGACCCACGTGTCGGACGCCTCCATATCTCAGAGCAAGAAGGCAACCTTGAAACTCCTAAAGGAGTTTTGGACCAGTTTGAAACCTATGAGGCTTTTGTACAAGTCAAAGAAGGGAAATCCCTTGATCATGTCGGACCGGTTCATGCACCAAATGAAGAAATGGCCTTTCTATTTGCGAAAGAACAATTTACAAGGCGCGGATCCTTTTGTAATGCATTGTGTATTGTAAAGACAGAGAACATACTGATGTCGGAATATAGTGACAATAAAATCTCCGTTTATGATGCTGTAGTTACCAATCCAACAGGCATAATAACCGAGGAATTTGAGATATTTCATTTGTTCAAGCGGGGTAAGCAACATCGCTATATTGGTACTGTGAATGCTTTAAATTTTGATGATGCATTGGCTAACTCCAAGGTATTCTACCCTAGTGAAAAACCGGTTTACAATGTTTGGGTAGTTAACTCAAAAGATATTTTGACTTCTGATGATGATGACCGAGATATTTGGGATACACTCAAAGAAAAACAATACCGCGAGGCCATCGATTACAAAGGCCAAGATTTAATTAAAGCATATAAAGAAAAAATTGCACAAGATTAAAATCAGCTCTTATGAATACAGAAGCTATAAAAGACTTACTCTACAAAATTGCTGATGATCAACTCATCCTAGGACATAAGAATTCCGAATGGACTGGCTTTGGTCCTTTGTTAGAAGAGGACATTGCCTTTTCTTCCATGGCTCAGGATAAAGTTGGGCAGAGCTGGCAGTTTTATAAAATATTGAATGAATTGGGTGAAACCGATCCAGACACATTGGCATTTATGAGAAATGCTGAACAATTTCATAATTGTCAGCTTGTAGAGTTACCAAATGGAGAATACGATTTTAGTCTTATCCGTCATTTCCTATTTGATACCGCAGAGTTAATCAGATTCAGTATGCTATCTGAATCAAGTTTTGAACCAATTGCTTTATTATCTAAAAAAATCAAGGGAGAGGTAAAATACCATACCATGCATGCGAATATCTGGATCAAACAGCTAGGTTCTGCGACTTCAGAAAGTATCTCTAGACTTCAAGCTTCTTTAGACTATGCCATTCCTTTTGCTTTAGGCATTTTTGAACCTTCTAAATTTGAGGAAGAACTAAAGCAAGAAGGAATTTTTGAAGGAGAAGCAGTCTTAAAGGCAACATGGCTTGGACAGATTGAAGGTATTATTGATCAAACAGCGCTCAAGATGCCCTCTCTAGATCAAAGTCATTTAGGACTTGGTGGTAGGTACGGTACACATACCGACCACCTTCAACCGTTATTGGATGAAATGTCAGAAGTATTTAAAGTAGACCCCACTGCAGATTGGTAATCAATTCCGTGACCAACACTAAGAACATATCACCAGAAGTAATTAAAGAATGGCTTGAAGAAGTGAAAGACCCTGAGATACCGGTTCTTTCACTCAACGACCTTGGTGTAATTACTGGCATCAATATTAAGGAAACTGGTAAGGTCATTGTGGGTATGACTCCTACGTTTGCAGGTTGCCCTGCAATGGATGTTATGCAAAAAGATGTTGAAACTGTTTTGCAAAAAAATGGTATTGAAGATTTCGAAGTAATTCTTTCTTTTAAGACCCAATGGAATTCAAATATGATTTCTGAGCGCGGTAGAAAAGCTTTGAAAAAATTTGGTTTGGCCCCTCCACCAAAACACAATTTAATTGTAGACATCGAATTAATAGAGCATGCCAAATGTCCTCTTTGCGATGGCGAGAATACCGAAATGAAAACTCCTTTTGGGCCTGCACTTTGCCGATCAATGCACTATTGTCATGACTGTTTACAAGCATTTGAACAATTCAAGCCCCTTTAAATAATACCTCTTTTATTTTCTGATGGAAAAATGCTAGCTTCTTGAATGAAACAGCTCAGTCAATTTTGTGCTCCATTAATATTACTAGTTCTCCTAAGCTGCCAATCCGCGCAGAATAATTTTCAAAATGACATAATTGAAGGCCCTACTCCTTGGAGTGATACTGAATTCAACTATAATGAAGATCAATTTACTTTTGCCATAATATCAGACTTAAACGGTGGCGAACGAGAGGGGATCTTTAGTGTGGCTGTAGAACAAACAAATCTATTTAATCCAGTATTCGTCCTTAGTGTTGGCGATTTAATAGATGGAGGAACAGAAGACCTCGTACAATTAGGCAAAGAGTGGGAAAGTTTTGATCAAAGGGCTTCAAAGCTAAATGCGCCCTTCTTCCATCTTGGAGGTAACCATGACCTTACCAATGTAGTGATGCGTGACTTCTGGCATGAACGTTATGGCCCTACTTATTATCATTTTCGATATAAAAACGTCCTTTTTCTCATGTTAGATTCTGAGAATTACGAGGATAAACGCATGCAAGAAATTTATCTTGCTAGGGCAAAAGCACTTGAAATCTTAGACGGAGACCACCCTGAAAATTATCCAAAATCTGAATACTTTTCGATGGAAGAACGAAGGACAGGAGAAATTAGTGACGCGCAGAACGAATACTTTGAAAAGGCAATAGACGCGAATCCAGATGTCGACTGGACTTTCGTTTTAATGCACAAACCTGTTTGGCTAAGAAAATCTGGGAAGAATTTGAGCCGAATTGAAGCAGCTTTGGCAAATCGTAAGCACACTATTATCAATGGTCATGTCCATGCTTATAAATACGAAGAGAGAAATAAGCACGATTATATTATGCTAGGCACCACTGGAGGTTCTCAAAATCCGAATAACCCAGGTGCATTCGACCATATCACTTTGGTGACAATGAAGAAAGACCAAGAACCTTCATGGGTGAATCTTAAAATGGCTGGGATTTTAGACAAAACTGGTAAAATACCTTTAGGGGGGGATTCGCTTCAATTTGAGCCCGTTAGAAAATAGATTCTACTCTTTTACCAACCAAAAAAGTACATCAAGGCATCATCAACCAATGGGTTCCAATTGTCCCAGTTATGACCCTTTGCTACTTCAATATATTCGAAGTCATAACCTTTTGACTCCAATGTCTTTTTTAGTTTTCTGGCGTGCTCCTCAGTATCATTTACTGTGCCTGTGCTTAAAAATATTTTCAAGGGTAATTTCTCTTGATCTGAATACAATTCGTGGACATTTGTATCACCAATTGGTCTTAGCGCTGGAGATTGGATTCCAAGCATATAAAAAGTATCCGAGGCTTTAGCTCCAAAAAAAGTCGCATTCAAACCTCCAAAAGACATTCCCATTATTGCCCTGCTTTTTTGTCTTGCACCTGCTTTATAATCCTTTTCGATTGTTGGAAGCAATTCATTCTTAAAGAACGCAACATACTTTTCGTTCCCTAGAAACTGAGCATTCCGTCTATTATTATCTAGGTTATTTGGATCACGATTGTCAACAAAAACAGCAATCACCGGCTTCATCTTTTTCTCAGCCACGAGCTTATCAATCTTTTTAGGGACATCACCACCTTCTAAATACCACTGTCCATCTGTGAAATAAATAACGGGAAGATTAGACAGGTTATCATAACCTGCAGGTGTATAGACTCGGTATTGGAGGTTGTAACCCAATACTTTACTCGAAATAATTTGATTATCACTCAATGTCCCATTCTGTATCAAGAATGAGTCATTTTCTCCAAAAGCATTAAAACACAATGCAAAGGCAATCAAAAATTTTCCCATATAAAGGATACGTCTACTCAGAAGTATAGTTTTCTATTATGTTTTCTCCCAATATGAATTCAAATAATTTTCTTGAGAATCAGTGAAATTCTTTATCAGTTTGAAGCCAGATTTTTGTGCGAAATCTTGAACCATTTTGTAAGAATATTTCTGAGATATCTCAGTATGGATTGCCTCCCAAGCATTAAAATGAAATTCTTGGTCCAGGCTTTCAATAAAAACACGCTGGTCTATTGAACTCACCAAATGACTCTTTGTCTCACCTGTTATTGGGTTATAAGTCGGAACATGTCGGAAAGTATCCAAATTGAAATCCCCCCCTAACTCATTGTTAATACGGCTCAATAAGTTCTTATTAAAATCTCGTGTAACGCCCTTTTTGTCGTTATAAGCATTCAATATAATATCGGGATCTTTCATTAAATCAAAACCAAGTCCTTCAAAGAAGGACTGAATAGAAATAAGGTGCCAAGCAAACTCTAGGTAAAGAAACCTTATTCATACAAGTGCTTAAATTATGATGTACTGATTGATCCTGTCTAGCCAATTTCGATAACCACATCATCAGTCATTGGATGACTGACACAAGGCAAGACAAAACCCTCTTCCATTTCAGCATCGGAAAGGCCTTCATCTTCGTCCATTTTTACTTTACCAGAAATACATTTACCGCGACATGCTGTACAAAGTCCACTTTGACAGGAGAATGGCAAATCAATATCATCATCTAATCCTCTCTCAAGAATTGTTTCATCTGGCGCTACTGTAATCTTAAATTCTTCATCATCATAAATAAGCGTCACTTCTCTCGAGACAATCTTATCATTATCAGTTACTTCTTCTACATCCTTTTTGTCATTTGAGGACGTAAAACTTTCTTTATGCACCCTGGAATCGTCAACACCAATTGAAGCCAAAGAACTCACCACAACATCCATCATTGGGCCAGGGCCACAGGTAAAAAATACCGTATCTGTAGCTGGCATCTGGGGCAACTTAGCTAAGGCATTTTCAATGATCTCTTTAGTCACATAACCTTCATATGAGGCTATTTCATCCGAAGTTTCTTCGAGTACATGCAGCATGTTGAACCTACCCTCGTACTTATTTGCCAACTCTTCTAAAGCTGATTTAAAGATGATAGAATTAATATTTCTATTGGCATAGATTAATGAAACCTTTGAATTTGATTCTTGGTCCAATGCAGATTTCGCAATTGAAATTAACGGTGTTATCCCACTACCTCCACCAACCAGTACAACATGTCTCTGGTTATTAGCTGCAAAATCGGTAACAAAATTACCGATAGGAGGCATCAATTTTAAATTGGCGCCTGCTTTCAAATTTTCATTCAAATAATTTGACATTAAGCCGCCTTCAACCCTTTTAACGGTAACTGCAAGGTCTTTGTCTGTATAGGGCGAAGAGCACAACGAATAGGCCCTGCGTACTTCATTGCCATTAATATCGGCAACAATAGTAAAAAACTGACCAGATCTATAAGTTACATTACCATCAGCTGGCTGATCAAAATGAATACTTATCGCATCTTCAGTTTCATTAACAACCTTATTAACATGCAATGAAATAAAGTGTGACTGCGCCTTAGCGCTTTCATCTCCTTGTTTCTTTTTTTTGAATAATCCGAAAGCCATACTTCTTGTTTCTCTTCTAACCACGTTTAAGCCAAAATGATTCAGAGAGACGAGCATCTCACTGTTTGGCCCTAATAATGGGCAAAAGTAACAATGAAAAATGACTCTGAGAAGCTTTAAGAAAACAAACAACAGATCGAGAATACTTTCATGACACTAGAATGAACTGAACCCAATTTTGTATCTTTGCGCTTTGTCATTTTAAGGTCCGCTTTATGAATTTAAATGCACTTACAGCCATTTCACCAGTAGATGGAAGATATAGAAGAGTCACTGCCAAACTAGGTGAATACTTTTCGGAATTCGCGCTCATCAAATACCGTGTAGAAGTTGAAGTAGAATACTTCATTGCACTTTGTGAATTACCACTTCCCCAATTGAGTGGCGTAAGTCAAAATAGCTTTGAAGCTTTAAGGAAACTTTACATTTCTTTTACAGAGGAGGATGCTCAGGCCATTAAAGAAATCGAGAAAACCACAAATCATGATGTGAAAGCAGTGGAGTATTTCCTTAAAGACAAATTTGACCTTATCGGATTAGCTGACTTTAAAGAATTCATCCATTTCGGACTTACTTCACAAGACATTAACAACACTTCAGTACCTCTTTCAATTAAAAGAGGTTTACATGAAGAAGTTGAACCTTTGCTCCTTCAAGTAAATGGCTTGATCAAAGCAATGGGAGAAGACTGGAAAGACATTGCTATGTTGGCAAAGACACATGGACAGCCTGCCTCTCCTACACGTTTGGGAAAAGAAATGGATGTCTTTAGTGCCAGAATAGACGAACAATTGATCTCGCTTGGTGAGATTCCTTTTGCAGCTAAGTTCGGTGGAGCAACAGGTAATTTTAATGCGCATCATGTGGCCTATCCAAATCAGGATTGGGTTGATTTCGGAAATCATTTTGTAAGTGAATATTTGGGCTTAAAAAGAAGCCATCCGACAACACAAATAGAGCATTATGATCATCTTGCAGCACTATTTGACAACCTAAAAAGGATCAACACAATTTTGATAGATTTTTCAAGGGATGTATGGCAATACGTTTCAATGAATTATTTCAAACAAAAAATTAAAGCTGGAGAAATCGGTTCTTCCGCCATGCCCCATAAAGTAAATCCAATAGATTTTGAAAATGCCGAAGGCAACTTGGGGATTGCAAATGCCATTTTTGAGCACCTTTCTGCAAAGCTTCCAATCTCTAGGTTACAAAGAGACTTAACAGATTCTACTGTATTAAGAAATGTTGGAGTACCACTTGGGCACATGCTAATTGCCCTAAAATCTTTAGAAAAGGGGATCAAAAAACTAGAATTGAATCAAAGTGCTATTGACGCTGATTTAGAAGATAACTGGGCTGTAGTAGCAGAAGCGATTCAGACAATTCTCAGAAGAGAAGGCTTTCCAAAACCCTATGAGGCATTAAAAGGATTGACAAGGAAGAATGAGAAAGTAACTGCCCTAACCATCAAAGACTTTATTGAGACACTTGATGTATCCGAAGAAATCAAGGCAGAATTGAGGGTAATTAGCCCTTTCAATTTTACAGGAGTTTAATGGTTGTTTCTGGCTTCAAGAATTAAAGTTAGAAACAGGAAAACAACTAATAGTGATGGGAATTTAGACTTACTTGTCATTGATCACTTTGTATTTTCCATAAGCCATTCCTTGTGTTCCCTTTAATGAAATACCTTCAAGTTTAATGTCAACGGTAGTTTCTAAATCAGCATTAAATACGCTTTTATCTTTTCAATTTCACCAAGGCACAAAAAAGCCCCTCTATTTATCATTTATAAACAAAGGGGCGAAATTTTTAATTATTTACTCTCTACAATAATTGCAGAATCCGTTTTCGGATCATACTCCATTAAAGGGTTGTAAAGTACAGTGTTCGTCTGGAAATCATATAAGGTCAAAGTTCTCAACTCATAATAAGCATTCCAGTATTGTCTAAGCGCAGCAATGTAACCACGAATAGACGAATCTTTACTCGTACGTGCATTGCCTAAATCAAGTATACCCACCTTACCAGCTAAATACCTACTGTTAGTTATTTCGAACCTCCTCAAGGCAATATCTTGTCTTTTCAACGCAATGTCTATTTGGGTTTTCAACTGAACAAAATTTCTTACAGCTGTCGCAATCTCTTGTTCAAAAGTAATTTGATTTTGCTCAATAGTAAATTCAGTCAATTGTTGACTTGCCCTGGCCTGATTCATACCGGCTTTGTTTCTACCACCATCAAGAATCGGCATATTAAAATTCAATCTGAATGTTCCTCCAGAAGCGGTATTTAAAGGATCATAAACATCCCCAATAGAATTAGTCTGAACACTGTTATAACCGAATGACGCTGAAACAGTAGCATTAAATCTACGTGCACGCGCTGTAGCAATTCCTCTTTCAGCTTCAAGTCTATCAATCTCAAAATCCAAATATTGTGACCTATTATCTTTAGCGTATTGGTACGCCTTTTCAAAATCAACTTCAAAAACTGGTGCATCCTCTGGGGTGACCAATTCGATCTCTAAATTCTCATTCAGCCCAATGAAAGTTCTCAAAGACAATGAGGTTGACTGAACATCAAGTCGGGCTTGCTGCGCTTCTCCCTGAGCTTGTAAGAGTTCTGCTTCAGTTTGCAGTAATTCATCCTCTGTTGTGGTACCAATATTATAACGGCCTTTTTCAATATTGTTTACTTCTAATGCCGAAGCTTCATTTTGCAGGGCTATTTCTAAGTTCTTTTGAACATCAAGTAATCCAAAAAACAAACTAGCCGCCTGTTGAGAAGCACTTTCCATATCTTGTACATACCTCCTTTTAGACTGCTCATATTGCAATGGCTCAATTATTTTATCCCATTTATAGGGATTCACTGAAAACAAAGGTTGAGCAATTGTAATACCGAATGGATCTCCCTGAAAATTAGATACATCACCAGCATAATCTTCGAACCTTACCAAATTTGTTTCTAACGAAACCGTAGTATTAGTCCAAGGAAGTACTTGTTGAAAGCCCAAGGACAAATCCGCTTGTGCTTGATTTACGCTCCTAAATGACACTGTACCATCAGGCTGTGTTACCGGAACAGATCTATTTGTATAATTTGGGAAATTACCCCTTAACAATAGTTGTGGTTTTAAACCAGCTTGGTACACTTTATAACCCCAGTAACCGAATGTCCTTCTGGTTTCAGCCAATTTTGCACTTCTAGAATTATCCTTTGCTAATTGAATAACGTCTTCTAAGGTGAGCGTTCTTTTTTCCTGAGAAAACGCAGTTCCCGCAGAAATTACTATGACTAGTAATGTTAAAATAAACTTTTTCATGATTTTTGAACTTTGTTGTTATTCGTGTCTTAATGAGGTAATTGGATCTTGCTCTGCAGCTCTCTTGGCAGGTGTTATACCAAAAACTAACCCAACAGTAGCAGCTACTCCAAAAGAGAGTAAGATGGAGGTAAAGCTAATGCTAGTTGGAAAATCAGCCAAGCTAGAAACTGCATAGGCCAAGCCTATCCCTAGAATCACTCCTATCAAGCCACCGCTTACTGAAATAACCACGGCTTCAAAAAGAAACTGATAAATGATATCACTCTTTTTAGCACCAATGGAAAGTCGTAATCCAATTTCCTTGATTCTCTCCATCACCGAAGCCAGCATTATATTCATGATACCAATTCCACCGACCAACAGTGAAATGGCAGCAATTGCTGCAAGCACTATATTAAATATATTCTGTGTCCTCTGCTGCTGTTTTAGAAGCAATTCTGGAATTGTAATTTCATAATCAACAACACCATAATGCCTTCTTTCAAGCATGCGCGCAATAACGTCAGCCGTTGGGTTTAGCTTCTCAGATTCACTTACCTGTACAACCAACCTATCAATCTGATGATAATTAGACGGCGCAGCATCTTCCTCATCTCCACTCGAACCACCGATTCTAATCCCACCGCCACCACGGCCAAAGGAGATAAACGATCCTCCAAAACTCTTCTTAAGACCAGATCCTGTTACTAAATCCCTATTGATGTATCTAATAAGCACCGTCTGAACAGGCGCATAAACATCCATATTGTAATCACGGATACCAAGGTTAGCGATTGCTTGTTCGGAGATATAACGCTCTTTCAAAACACCAATAACTTCGAGCCATTGACTTCCAACTTTTATGCGTTTTCCAATTGGGTTTTCACGGGGGAAGAATTTTGTTTGAATTCCTTTGCCAATGATACACACAGGTGCCCCAACTTTTAACTGTTGTTTAGAAAAAATCTTGCCCTCATTAAGCTGAAAATTGGCCACTTCAAAATATGCTGGTTCAACACCAACAAGTTTGGATGACCTTCTCAAACCATTCTTTATGATATATGTCTCTAATAGCACCTCAGGACTCAGTCTTTGAATACCTGGGATACTCTTACGGATACTTTCAACATCAAGCAATTTCAATCCAGGAGAAAACTTACTTTTGCCAGTTTCTTCCTTCTCGCCAAGTTGTTGTTCTACCTGTTCTATTATAGGTTCAATGATAATGTTATTAACACCTACAAGCTTTATCTGTTCAATAATTTCTTGCTGAGCTCCTTTTCCAATAGCTAACATTGCAATCACTGCAGCAACGCCAAATATAATACCAAGGGCAGTCAAAAGTGACCTTACCTTGTTGGCAATTACTGCCTCCATGGCAATATAAAAATTGGACGCTAAGTTTTTCTTATCCATAACTTATGAGTCGCTTAATATTAATTATTACCCGTTCTTCCAGCACCTCCCGCTGGTCTTCCACCGCTTGGTCTTCCACCACCTGGTCTTCCACCGCTAAATTTCTTAATTGCTTCTTGAGCTTCAGATTCTGAGTTGATCCCCATACTCTTAAATCGCTCAACCATTGCAGGTGACATAGGTGTACCATCAGCATTAAGCCACTGCTCTTCTTCTTCTCCAGTATTCAACTCATATTTTTGCTGACGAGTACCATTAAGTTCAGGGATGAGTGTTGGCTCTTTTCCTTCTAAAGAAGCTGGTAAAGAAAGATAGAGCTCATCTCCTACTGCAACACCCATTTCCAACACAGCTTCATTAGAATTAGTCATTCCAACTTTAACTTCTTGAAGGGATCCATTCTTTTTGATAACATAGTTAATAGAATCATTGAATACTTGTAATGCTTCTAAAGGAACAAACATCACATCCTTCAATTCTTGAGTAACAATTACATTACTTGTCGTCATCGCAGGCCTGAGGTCTTTATCACTTTCGTTTAATCTAACAATTACTTCAAACACTTTAGCATCTGAATTTGGGTTCTGCTGACCAACTCTAGCTACTCTAAGTACTCTACCAGTTAATCTTTTTTCTGGAAATGCATCTAACCCGATAGAAACTTCCTGACCAGGTTTTACTTTTCTAATATCAACTTCGTTGATATAAGTAGTTGAGATCATACTTGACAAGTCTGGAAGTTCTGCTACTTGTGGTGCCCAGGTACTAATTTGAGATCCTTCAACAATTCTATCGCCAGAAAAACCACCTTTGGTATAAATTACCATACCATCTTGCGGAGCCATTATTGAGAAATCACTCAATAAATCAGACATTTTTGAAAACCTATCTTTCGCTTTTTTCAACTTGAAAGACTGGTCTTTCATCTTCGCTTTTGCCTGCTCGATTTTGATCAAATAATTTTCTTGTGACAAACTCAAATCTCTTTCAGTCTTAGTCACATCATTCTTATATTTCTTTACAGTAGCTGGAGGCTCGTATTGCGCTTGTTCCACTGTCAACTTTCTTTCTTCTAAAGTATACTCTAGGTTCAGGAGTTTATCACGCTCTCCTCTAAGCGTAAGGGCAGTATCCAATTTCGCATTTTCAAAAGCAGTGGTCTCAGAATCAAATTTGTCCTGTG
>Ga0209223_10000647_pt1 | contig 39703 bp, 38 predicted proteins | sample COG_06_FD_184750 | JGI IMG/M metagenome (GOLD analysis project Ga0209223, IMG submission 184750) | Pelagic Microbial community sample from North Sea - COGITO 998_met_06 (SPAdes) (version 2) | ecosystem: Environmental > Aquatic > Marine > Neritic zone/Coastal water | place: Helgoland, sampling...
TCTTCCTATAGAGCCGTGGTAGACCACCACGTTGATAGGCTGGATGTGGAAGCGCAGTAATGCGTGTAGCTGACCAGTACTAATAGCTCAATTGGCTTGATTTATGCACTGAAAAAAATTTTTATATAAAAAATTGATATTTAAAGATAATAAAGTTTGAGATGAGTAAAATCTTTAATGATAAATTTGTTTCTCATTTAATTGGTTATCAGAGCTACATTACGATTAATTCTTTAAATCTAAACGAAATTAAGAAAATTAACAGACCTTTTTTTGTTACATTTAAAACTAATTCATCAAAAAAACTTACCAAGAAAATTACAGACTCTATAAAGTTAGAAAATTTAAAAATTAAACTTGTTTCTAAGATAGTTATTTTTGAGAGAAAATATAGAGAAAATAAAAAAGTTTTTCTTGATTGTCGTGAGGCAAAAAAAAAAGATATACCTCAATTAAAAAAAATTTGTTTAGAGGACACATCAAATTCAAGATTTTTTAATGACTTAAGTCTCCCATTAAAATTTAGAAAAACTTATAGAGCCAAATGGATTTTAAATTTTTTTAAAAAAAAGAGAGGTGATATTTTAATCGTAGCATATAAAAATAAAAAAGTATTAGGATTTATATTAATGTTAAAAAAATCTTTTGGATTACAAATAGATTTAATTGTCTCAAGTAAGAATTATCAAAATAAAAAAGTTGGAACAAGTTTAATAAATTATGTAAATAATAATTTTCTAAAAAAAAATCGCATCATTAAAGCTGGAACTCAGTTAGATAATATTAGCGCAAACAGAATTTATAAAAAATTAGGATTTATTAAAAAAAAAGATATATCCTATGTTTATCATATTCATTCTAATTAATAAAAATGACTAAAGGAAATAATTTAATTAACGAAACACTCAAAGATTTTGATGGCAAAATAGGAAGACGTGCCAAGCCCTTAACTTTTTTAAATAAAATATCTAAATCAAAAGTTTACATGTCAAAAAAGACTGGAACTATTTATCATTCACCAAATATTGATGCAGAAAAAAGTTTATCTACATGGAGCGAGAAATTATATTCAAAAAAAATAGACTCTAAAAAAAGGCAATACACCTCAAATAATCCAATCATGAAATCAAGACACTATTATTCAGCGCTTTTTTTTAACAATGTTTTAAAAAAAGGCAAAGTAAAGTTTTGTGATTATGGAACTGATGAAGGAAATTTTGGCAGTGAACTTTTAAAAATTAATAAACATATCGAATTTAATTTTACAGAACACAGCCCAAAACTATATAAGAGCACCACCAATTTAATAAAAAAAAAAAGTAAAAATACTTTTTATGGACATAATGGTTCAATTGAAAGTTCACTGTTAAATAAAAATTTCAAAAATTTTGATGCGGCATCATTACTTTGGACGCTGTGTAATTGTGTTAAACCACTAGAAATATTAGAAGTGATTCATAAGTCTTTAAAAGAAAATGGGCTTTTACTAATTTCTGAAAGTTCAAGAATACTAGTTCCATTTAAGAAACCAATATATAATTTCTTTGTACAAAAACACGAAACACAAAATACACATCCTTGGTATTTTTCTTATAATTCTTTATCAAACCTATTGGAAATCTCAGGTTTTAGAATAATTAAAAGTAACAGATATTATGATGAAAATGATCTAGTTATAATTGCTCAAAAAAAAAATATCAAAACACACACTCCAAAAATAAAAATAGATGATCCAAAAAAAGTTGTTAAATTTTTAAAAGAATGGAAAAAATTTAGCAATCTCTTAAAAAATGAAAATTTCTGATTAATTAAAGATGTTTGATAAAATAAATTATAAAAAAAACTCAATTTCCAGGCTTAAAAGCAAACAAGCAAGAATCGGAGTCATTGGTTTAGGGTATGTGGGTTTACCATTAGCAATTTTATTTGCCAAGAAGGGATTTAAAATTTTTGGTTTCGATATTGATAAATATAAGATTAACCGAATTAAGAATAAAAAAACTTATATTGAAAGAATTTCTCCAAAAGACATAAATCTTCTTTCAGGTAGAAACAAATGTTTTTCTAATTTTAATCAAATAAAAAATTGTGATGTCATTATTATTTGCGTACCTACTCCGTTAGTAGGCTTAAATAAACCAGATTTATCCTATATAAAAAAAACTATAGCATCTATCTCAAAACAACTGAAGTTTGGTCAAACTATAATTTTAGAAAGCACAAGTTATCCAGGCACAACTCAAGACGAAATAATAAAAAGATTAGATAAAAAATTTGTCATAGGCAAAAATTTATTTGTAGGCTTTTCTTCTGAAAGAATTAATCCTGGAGTAAATGAGAACATGCTTTCGACCATACCCAAAGTAATCAGTGGAAAAACTATTAACTGTCTTAATGTAGTTACAAATGTTTATAGTAAAGTATTTAAAAAAGTTGTTAAAGCTAAGTCTTTAGAAATTGCTGAATTTTCAAAATTACTGGAAAATATTTATAGAGCTGTAAATATTGGCTTCATAAATGAAATGAAATTTGTTGCAGATAAAATGAAGATTGATATTTTTGAAATATTAAAAATAGCTGGAACAAAACCATATGGTTTCAGAAGATTTAATCCTGGGCCGGGAATTGGAGGTCATTGCATTCCAATTGATCCTCATTATTTGTTTTGGAAAGCAAAAAAAGTTGGGATATCTGCTAATTTTATAAAATTAGCAGCAGAAACTAATTCTAATGTAATAAAATTTATTATGACTAAAATTTTAAGAATAACAAAAGAAACTAAAATAAACAGAGTTAGAGCAAAAATATTGATTTTGGGATTGGCTTACAAAAAAAATGTTGATGATATAAGAGAGTCAGCCTCACTAAAATTAATTAAATCACTTCAAAAAAAAAATATGAAAAATTTAACTTACTGTGACCCTCACACAAAAAATATTAAATTACCACATGATATTAAAAAAATAAAAAAATTAAATAGTCTTACAAAAAAAAATATAAAAAAATTTGATGTTGTAGTTTTAATGACAGATCATGATAAATTTAGATATAAAGATATTTTAAGTGCTTCAAAGAAAATAGTTGACTGCCGAGGAAGGTTTCCTATTAGTCAAAAGGTATATAGAGCTTAAATTGATAGCTATAATACAAGCACGCTCTAATTCTAAAAGGTTTAACAATAAGGTATTACATAAGATTTATAATAAACCAATAATATGGCATGTAGTCTCAAAAATTAAAAAAAGCAAAAATGTTAAAAAAATAATTGTTGCTACATCAAAAAACAAAACTGATGATGAATTAGTCAAATATTTAGTAAAGACTAAAATTAATTATTTTAGAGGCAGTTTAACTAATGTAGCTAAAAGATTATGTGATGCTGCTGAAAAAAATAAAGCAAAATTTTTTATGAGAATAAGCGCTGATAGTCCTTTAATAGACCGAGCTATAATCGACAAAGCAATTAAAATTTTTAATAGTCAAAAAAAAAAATACGACATTATTACTAACGTATTTCCCAGAAGTTACCCAAAAGGTCAATCTGTAGAAATAATAAAAAATTCTAAGTTGAGGAATTTCCTGAAGAAATTTAATAAAGAACAGAAAGAACATGTTACAAAGTATTTTTATGAAAATTATAAAAGTTTTATGATAAAAAATTTTACAAGCATTAAAACCAAAACTAAAACTAAATTAGCAATAGATACAAAGGATGATTTAAGATTAATTTTAAAAAAATATAAAAGAAAAAATTTTATTAACTTTTCACTTTAATAATGAAAATTATAGCTGCAATTATAGGAATGGGCATAGGTCAAAAGCATTTAGATGCAATAGACAATTATAAAAAATCATTTGTAAAGATCATTTGTGAAAAAAATGAAAAAAAAATCAAATTTTTAAAAAAAAAATATCCAGATAAAATTATAACAAAAAACGAAAATATTATTTTTAAAGATCCATCTATTAATTTAGTCTCTATTGCTAGTTATGATGATTTTCATTACACACAAATTTTAAAATCGTTAAAAAATAATAAACATATCATTGTAGAAAAACCAATGTGTTTAAAATTTAATCAATTAACAGAGATTTATAAAATTTTAAAAAAGAAAAAAAATATTAAAATGACATCAAATTTAGTTTTAAGAGTTAATTCCTTATTTAAAGAATTTAAAAAAAGAATTGATATAAAAAATATTTTTTATATTGAAGCAGATTATATTTGGGGAAGAAAAAAAAAATTATTTGAATGGCGTTCAAAAGTTAAAGACTATTCATTGGTACTAGGAGCTGGAATACACATTATCGACCTTGTTATGTGGTTGTTAGGATCTAAGCCGATATCTGTAACAACTTTTGCCAATAAAAAATCTACAAGAAAATCAAAATTTAAAAAAGATAGTCTGTTCGTAATGTTATTTGAATTTCCATCAAATATTTTAGTAAAAATTACCGCAAATGGTGCTGCTGTCTATAATCATTTTCATGAAATGAAAATATTTTCGAACGATGAAACTTTAGTTCATTCTAATCTAGGAACATATTCTTTTAAGAAAAATAAATTATATAAAATTAATAAATCATATCCCGACAAAGAAAATAGAAAGAATTTAATTCAAAATTTCATTGATAATTTAATTAATCCTAAAATTAAAAATTTTATTTCACATCAGGAACAATTTGACTTAATGTCAGTTTGTTTTTCTGCAGAAAATTCTGCTATATTAAATAAAAAAATTAAGATTAAATATTTATGAATTTAAGATAATGATTAAATTTTCTATACCCAATGTTCAGGCAAGTGATATTAAAATTGTTTCCAAAATTATAAAAAGTGGATGGCTTACTCATGGTAAATATACAACTCTCTTTGAAAAAGAATTTAAAAAATTCACAAAGTCCAAATATGCAATTTCAGTATCAAGTTGTACTGCCGGTTTACATCTTTCCTGTTTAGCTTCAGGGTTTCAAAAAGGTGATGAAATTATTGTTCCTGCTCAAACTCATACGGCTACCGCTCATGCAGTCGAATATACTGGTGCTAGGGCAATATTTGCAGATATTGATTTCAACACTGGAAATATAAATCTAGAAAATATTAAAAAAAAAATAACAAAAAATACCAAAGGTCTTATTATAGTTCATATGGCTGGATATCCGTGTGATGTGGAAAATATTAGATCTTTTTGTAAAAAAAAAAAAATTATATTACTCGAAGATTGCGCTCATGCAGTTGGAACTAAAGTCAAAAATAAACACGTAGGTAACTTTGGTGTATCTGGAAGCTTCTCATTTTATCCCACTAAACAAATAACGACTGGAGAGGGTGGAATGGTGATAACAAATGATTTTAATTTTTATAAAAAAATTAAAAAATTAAAAGCTTTTGGAATAGACAAAGATATTAAAGATAGAAAAAAACAAGGTGATTATGATGTAAAATCTCTTGGTTTTAACTATAGAATGACCGATTTCCAAGCGGCGCTAGGATACAAACAGATATTACAATATAAAAAAAATTTAAAAAAACGTCAATTAATTGCAGAACAATATATAAAAAATTTTTCAAAAATTAGAAATATCAATCACATGCCGTTTTCAAAAAATTGCTCTTTTTTTATTTTTCAAATTTTTTGTAAGAATAGAAATAAAATATTAAAAAATTTAAAAAAAATGAATATTGGTGTGAGTGTTCATTATGCCAAATGTTTACCCAAAATGACTTATTACAAAAAAAAATATAATCTAAATATTAATCAATTTAAGAATTCAGATATTTATGGTAGCACCAATATTTCTTTGCCTGTATACCCTAAGCTAAAAATACGCGAAGTTAATACAATTTGTAAAACAATAATTAATTTGCTTTAATATTATGAGTTATAAAAATATTTTATTAGTTGGTGGTTGTGGCTTTATTGGCCATAATTTAGCAGTATATTTAAAAAAATTAGGCCATAACCCAATAATACTTGATAGCTTGTCTGTCAATAACATCTTATCTTTTGCAGACAACGAGGTAAAAAATAAAAAATTATATTCATCAATTTTGCAAAATAGGATTGACATTTTAAATGAAGAAAAAATTCAGTTGATCATTCAAGATGCGAGAGATTATCATGCAATATCAAAAATCTATGATGATATTAATCCAGACATAATAATACATTTAGCAGCTGTTTCTCATGCAAATAAGTCAAACAAAAATCCACATAGTACATTTGATCATAGCTTCAGGACACTAGAAAACACTTTAGATTTTGCAAAAAACAATAAAACACATGTGATTTATTTGTCATCAAGTATGGTTTATGGAAATTTTGATTCAAAAGACGTTAATGAAGAGACCCCATGTAAACCAATTGGAATATATGGAACATTAAAATTCTCAGGAGAGCTTTTAGTTAAAGCATATAATCAGGTATTTGACTTACCTTACTCAATCATTCGACCATCAGCTTTGTATGGTGAAAGATGTGTTAGTAGAAGAGTAGGGCAAATATTTATTGAAAATGCGATACAAGGTCTTGATATTACTATTAATGGAGACGGATCAGAAAAGTTAGACTTTACCTATATAGAAGATTTAATTGCAGGAATTGGATTATGTTGTGAAAAAGAGAGCGCGAAAAATCAAGTTTTTAACTTAACATTTGGACATTCACGAAAAATAAGCGAACTAACAGAGATCTTAAAACAAGAGTTTCCAGAGATCAAAATTTTTTATAAAGAGAAAGAAAAATTTATGCCAGAAAGAGGGACGCTAGATGTATCAAAAGCAAAAAAACTTCTTGGATATAAACCAATAAATCCTATTGAAATAGGTTATATTAAATATATCTCATGGTATAAAAAATTTTGGAATAATTTAAAATGAAATTCAGCGTAATTTGATGAAATTAAAAAACTTTGATTTAAAAAAAAAAGTTTTTATAATTGCAGAAGTAGGCAACAATCATGAAGGTAATTTTAATATAGCTAAAAAATTAGTTCGCCTAGCAGCAAAAGCTGGAGCTGATGCTATTAAATTTCAAACATTTAAAACTGAAAATTTCATTAGAAAAAAAGATATTAAGAGATTTAAACAATTAAAAAAATTTGAACTTTCATATGAGCAATTTAAGTCTTTAAAAAAGTTAGCTCATATAAAAAAAATTAAATTTATTTCAACTCCATTAGATTTAGAAAGTGCAGATTTTTTGATTAAAAATGCAGATTTAATCAAGATAGCATCTAGTGATAATAATTTTTTTCCACTTATAGAAAAAGTCTTAAAATCTAAAAAATCTATAATTATCTCAACTGGAATGATAAATATTTTGCAAATCAAAGATTTAACAAATTATATATATAAAGTTATTGGTAAGAAATCTGCCATAAAAAGAATTGCACTATTACATTGTGTAACAAACTATCCAGTTGAAGATGAATTTGCTAATTTAAGGTCAGTAGAATATCTTATCAAAAATTCCAAACTAACAATTGGTTATTCAGATCACACTATTGGAAATGAGGCATGTATAGCGGCTGTAGCTATGGGGGCAAAAGTAATTGAAAAACATTTTACTATAAGTAAAAAATTTTCAAAATTTAGAGATCATGCACTTTCAGCAGACTATATAGATTTAAAAAATATAGTTACTGGAATAAGAAAAGTGGAGAAACAACTGGGAAGATTTAATAAAGAAATACAAAAGCCAGAAAAAAAACTAATAAAAATAGTAAGAAGAGCAGCCTATGCAGATAAAAATATTTTTCCTGGAGAAAAAATAACTTTAAAAAATACTAAATTTCTAAGACCAGCCCTAACAAGTAATTTTTTTAATTTAAAAAAAATTATAGGAAAAAAAATTAAAAAGACTCTTTATAAAGATCAAAAAATTAATTTAGATATTTAATAATCATGTGTGGAATAAGTGGATATATAAGTAAAACAAACTTGATTGCAGATAATGGTGTGCACCGGACTCTTGAGTTAATGAAAAGAAGAGGGCCAGACTCAAAAAATTTTTATAAAAACTCATATAACACAAAACAACTAGCTTTATTACACACTAGATTAAATATTATCGATCTGAACGATAGAGCAAATCAACCATATTATGATGAGCATTTTATAGTTGTATTTAATGGTGAGATTTATAATTACTTAGAGATTAAAACTCAATTAAAAGAAAAAAATTATAGATTTAATACAAATTCAGATACAGAGGTTTTAATAAAAAGCTTTCAGGAATATGGAGAAAAATGTGTAGACCATTTCATTGGGATGTGGGCTTTTGCAATATGGGATATTAAAAAAAAACAGCTCTTTTTATCTCGAGATCCATTCGGTGAAAAACCTTTATATTATTTTTTAAATGAAAGTGGTTTTTTTTTTGGTTCTGAAGTTAAGTTTATTAAATCTTTATGTAAAAAAAATTTTGAAATTAATAAAAGTCAGATAAAAAAAAATATTTTTTTAGGTTATAAATCTCTAAACAAATCAAATAATACTTTTTATAAAGATATAGTCTCAGTAGAAAGTAGCTCAAATATAATAATAGATCTTGATTTAAATTTAATTAAGAAGAAATATTGGGAGCCTAAATTAAATATTAATCAGAACATGAGCACTAATGATGCCATAAATGGTGTCAAAAATAATTTAGTTAAAAGTTTAGAGTTAAGAATGCGCTCTGATGTACCAATTGCATTTTGTTTAAGTGGTGGTGTTGACTCATCTCTGCTAGCCTCACATGCTAAAAAAACATTTAATAAAAAAATTTCAACATTTTCTATAATAGATGAAGATCCTAGATATGATGAATCCGAGAATATCAGACATGTAATTGATGATTTAAAATGCAATCATGAGCTAATTAAAATAAATAATGATGAGAGTTTATTTTTTGATAGACTTAAAGTGCTAACAAATTATCATGATGGTCCAATTGCTACATTATCATATTATATACATTCTTTTTTAAGTGAAAGTATTTCAAAAAATAATTATAAGGTAGCTATTTCAGGAACTGGAGCAGATGAACTCTTTACAGGTTATTATGATCATTTTTTATTACATTTCGAAGCTTTAAAGGGTACAAAACATTTGAGTCCAAACATAAGGTCATGGGAAAAATTTATTTTACCTAAAATTAGAAACCCCTACTTACAAAAATCTAAATTATATATAGATGAACCTGAAAATAGAGATGTAGTTTATGAAAAAAACCTTGGTATTTCTCAATACTCAATCAATGAGGTTGAGGGGAAATTCAGTGAAGAAAATTATTGTGATGAACTTTTAAGAAAAAGAATGATGAATGAACTATTTCATGAAGTTGTACCTGTTATTCTAAAGCATGATGATCTTAATTCGATGTATCATTCGATTGAAAATAGAAGTCCGTACTTAGATAGAAATCTTCTTGAGTTTGCCTTAACTATTCCACCACACTTATTAATTTCAAATGGATTCCAAAAAAAAATTCTTAGAGATTCTGGTGAGGGCGTATTATGTGACAAAGTTCGATTATCTAAGCAAAAAAAAGGTTTTAATGCATCAATTAATTCCATTATAAATTTAAAAAATCCAGAAGTTGTAAAATTTATCTTTGATGATAACTCACCTATATCAGAATATGTAGATCTCAAAAAAATCAAGAATGATTTAGACACAGAAATGGTACCAAACCATATGTCCAAATTAATTTTTTCTATAATTAGTACTAATTTTTTTTTAGAGGATATCACTTAAATGAAGTTAGGAATTGTTGATTTGGATACAGGAAATCTTGCGTCGTTATTATCTGCACTAAATAAGCTCAATATAAATTTTAAAATTTGTAAGAATAGTTTTGATTTTGAAGATGTAGATAAAATTATTTTACCAGGGGTTGGGGCCTTTAAAGATTTAATGAAAAAAATAAAAGAAAAAAATATGGATAAGACTATACTTGCAAAAATAGGCAAGAATGTACCAATTCTTGGAGTATGTGTTGGATTTCAAATTTTATTTAGTGGGAGTAATGAACATGGAGATTGTTCAGGTTTAAACTTGATCAAAGGAAATTTTATAAATTTTAAAGACGAAAATAAAAAAATAAAAGTTCCACATGTAGGATGGAATGAATGCAAAATATTAAACAAAAATAAATTATTTCAAGATATTGAAGATAATTCTGATTTTTATTTCACACATTCGTATTATTTAAAAAATTATAATATCAAAAATGTTGTTACAAAAACAATGTACAATTTAAACTTTGTTTCTTCCATAAATAAGAAAAATATTTATGGAGTACAATTTCATCCAGAAAAAAGTCAATTAAATGGATTAAAAATAATAAAGAATTTTTATGAGAGGTGTTAATTGTTAAAAAAAAGAATAATTATAACTTTAACATTTTTAGATGGTGTTCTTTTTAGAACAAAAAATTTTAAACCAGACTACAGATACACAAAAAACTTTATCGATTTATGGAGTATTGATGAATTAATTTTAATAGACATATCTGAAAAAAAATTTTCAAAGAACTTCTTAGAACTGATTAGTTTTTTTTCAACCAATTGCTTTGTTCCATTATCAGTTGGAGGAGGAATTAAACAAGTAGGTGATGTAGATTTATTTTTTAAATATGGTGCAGATAAAATTATTTTAAGTTCAAATGCAATAAAAGAACCTAAATTAATTAAAGAGATTTCTCATAAATATGGAAATCAATCAATAATACAATCTCTTGATTGTAAAAAAATTACACAAGAGAATAAATATACAGTTATGGGTAGTAGTGGTAAAGTAGATCTTTTAGTTGATCCTATAAAATTTGGATTAATGGCTTTATCGTATGGAGTAGGAGAAATACTAATAAATCATATTGATTATGACGGAAGTTTATTGGGGTATGATTTAAATTTAATCAATTCTGTGTCAGAAAAATTAGATTGTCCAACTTTAGCACTTGGTGGGGCAGGTAGTTGGCAACATATTTTAGATTTATTTTTAAAGACCAATATTTCTGCTGCTTGTACTCAAAATATTTTTCATTTTACTGAAGAAAGTATACTATCTGCAAAAAAGTTTTTAAAAAATAGTAACATTAAAATAAGAAATTAATTTATATGATCAAATTTTGTAAAAAATGTATTATGCCTGATTCTAGACCAAGAATAGTTTTTGATGAAAATGGAATTTGTAATGCGTGTTTACATAGTGAGAAAAAAAATAAGATTAATTGGGCAGATAGAGAAAAAGAATTCCTTAAATTAATTGAAGAAATCAAAAGTCATTCGAAAAAAACAAATGCACATTATGACTGTGTTGTTCCATGGTCTGGTGGAAAAGACTCCACCTCAATTGCTTTAAAACTAAAATTTGAATATGAGTTAAACCCACTTTTAGTTACATTTTCTCCACTTTTAATAAATGAATGTGGAAGCTTTAATCGAGAGGAAGTATCTAAAATGGGCTTTGATTCAGTTTTTTTAAGCCCAAATCAAAAAGTTTCAAAAACATTATCAAAAAGATTTTTTACTGAAAGGGGAAATCCAAAAGTTGCTTGGGATGCAGGAGTTAATGCTGGACCAGTTCAAGTTGCTATAAATTATAATATACCAACTGTTTTTTATGCTGAACATGGTGAGAGTGAATATGGAGGCCTTGTCTTAAATGAAGAAAGTGAAAAAAAAAGAAATTTAAGAGAAGTTATAGAGCATCAAATAGGTGATTTTCCAGAAAATTGGGTATCTCATGAAATTAATATAAAAGATTTATCTCCGTATATTTATCCAAGTGAAGAAAGAATGGTTAAAAAAAATTTAACTGCTTATTATTTTAGTTATTTTTTCAAATGGAGTATGCTTGAAAATTATGAATATGTTAAAGAAAAAATGCCAAGTTTTAAAACTAATCCTAATGGAAGAACTGAGGGTACGTTTACAGACTTTGATAGCTTAGATGATAAGATTGATAATTTGTATTATTACATGCAGTATATAAAGTTTGGTTTTGGTAGGGCAACAAGAGACTCTTGTAGAATGATTCAAAATAATCAAATGACAAGAGATAAAGCAATAGAATTAGCAAGAAAATATGATAGTGAGTTTCCAGAAATTAATTTTAATGAAGTTTTAGAATATTTAGAAATAGATAAAGAGCAGTTTGAGGTAATTGTGGACAAACATAGAAATAATGAAATATGGAAAAGTGCAAGAAATAATAAATGGGAGTTAATAAATTCAATATGAAAAAAATTATAAAAAAATCAAAAATAGATAAGCACGGGCTGTGTTTGAATGAGTATGAAAATAATTTTAATAATGCAAAAATATATTTTGATAGAGCGACTGGAAAATCACCTGAGATGGAAGTTTCTAAGGCTATTGCTAATATTCTAAAACCCAAGATTAAAAATGGAAGTAAATTGCTAGATGTTGGTTGCGCTTGTGGTCATTATTATAGGTCTATAAAAAAAAGAGTTAAGAAAAATTTTTTTTATACAGGAACAGATCCATATGAAATATTTTTAGATAAAGCTAAAATAGCATGGAAAAATGATACAAATGTTAATTTTTTAAAGGGAAATATTTACAAATTACCTTTTAAAAAAAATCAATTTGATTTAACAATTTGTAGTAATGTTTTTATCCACCTAAATAAAATAAAGAAGCCATTACAAGAATTATTACGAGTAACGAAGGGAACTATAATAATACGTACCGTTGTGTATGATGTTTCATATAAGGTGCAGCTTGTTTATAATAATAAATGGTGGAAAAATACAGATGTTAAACCAAAAGACGAGTTTGATAAAAATGGAAATCCCAGAGCTTTTTCTTATTTTAATATTTTGTCCAAAGATTTCTTAGAAGGAACCATTAAAGATATTAATAAAAAGGCAAAAGTGACATTTATAAAAGATAATTTTTTTAGTAAAAAAAGAATTAGTTCAAGTAATAAAAAAGAAAAAAGACCACTTGCAACTAGAATTGTTGGAGATGAGCAATTTTCAGGTTGTTTAATGCAGCCACATTACTTTGTAATTATAAAAAATGATTAAGTTAAAATTAGATGTAATAAAATTTAAAAAAATTTTACGAATAAAAAATTCAATATAAGAGAAACTGAGAATTTACTAAATAAACGATCTGAGATAAAAAAATTAATAATATTTCAAATACAAAGATAGATAAAATGTATAATATAGCTATGTTTATTGGTGTCTACGGTGGAAAAAGTTTGGGTGCTGGAAAAGGTGATTCTTTGTTGATTTTACTTAACAAAAAAATTTGGAGAGCAAAATATAATAAATATTAAGTTTGATAATGATGGCACTAAGATTATTTATAAAAAAAATCTTCCTTTATAGAAGGATCACAAAAGATTTTATAAATCATAACTCTATTTTTTTTAAAAAAGTTAAAAGATCTAAAAAAAAAAAAATACTTTTAGAGATAAACAATATGAGAGATTCTCATATTGTTTATTCTTATTTATCAAATGTTTTGTCAAAAAAATTTGATGCAGAAATATATGGATTTTATCCAAGATATTTCAATACTTTTATAAATTTTTTTATCTTTAAGATAAAACTTTTTTTTAAAATTGATTATTTCAAAGTATATTCATCATTTAATGTGAGTAATTTCATTTATCCTAAAAATATCCTTAAACACGAAATCCTTTTTAAGATCAAAAAAAAAATATTTGATAACCTAAAAACTAAAAATGATATCTATGATATTTCAATTTCAAATATAAATATTGGAGACCTAATATATGACGCTTACTTAAGAAGATATAATCTTCCTACAATAAATATTAAAGAAAAGAGGTTTAGTATATTTATTGAAAGAATTATAACTTTATTTAATTTCTGGGAAGAATATTTAAAAAATAATCACGTCAAAGCTGTAATTGTGAGTCATACAACTTACGAATTTGGAATTATTTTAAGAATTTCAACACATCTAAATATTCCCGTTTATTCTGCGGCAGCAGGCTTTTTATATAGTCATGATAAAAATAACCTGACCTCTTTTGAAATGAGAGAATATAAAAAAGAATTTAGTCTTTTTCCTATAAGTGAAAAAGAAAATAAAAAAAAATTATCAAAAAAAATATTAAAACAAAAATTTTCTGGCATGAAAACTATTGAAAATAAAGTAAGTTTGTTGCCAGCTAACAAATTGTTTGGAGAATTTAAAAGTGTAAAAAGGGTAGTTACAGAAAGTAATAATACTAATTGTTTAATTGCAGCACATCACTTCTCTGATGCCCCAAATGCTTGGGGGAGACTTTTATTTAATGATTTTTATGATTGGATAAACTTTTTAGGTAACTTATCTGATGAGTTAGATTATAATTGGTATATCAAATTTCACCCTATGGAGTATGAAGAAAACAAAGATGTTGCAAATTATTTTTTAAAAAAGTTTAAGAATTTTAACTTAGTCAATCCAGATATTTCACATGAGCAACTTATCTCCGAAGGTATAGATCTTGTATTAACGGCTTATGGGACGATAGGAATGGAATATGCATATCACCAGATACCAGTTATTAATGCCTCATTAAATAACCCTCACATTAGTTATAATTTTAATCACAATCCTAAAAATTTAAAAGAATATAAAGAATCAATACTAAATTTTAAGAATTTAGATATTAATTATAGTAAAGATGAAATAGAAGAATATTTTTATATGAGATATTTGAATGCTTTTTATTTATATCCTGATGAAATAACAAATAGTGAAATTGAAATAACGCATACTCCACTAGCCTATTCAAGGTGGCTAGGTCTCTTTAATAACACTGTGCATAATGATTTATTAGAAAAGATTGAAAAATTTATTGTTTCAAAAAAATTTAAATTAATAGATGAAAAAAAATTATAAAATTAAAGATTTAATAAAAAATTTCTACTCGATAATAAAACTATTTGACCTAAAAAACTTTTATATATTGAGCCTCTTAATTCTTGCGGCTATGTTTTTAGAAGTTCTGTCTATTGGGTTAATAATACCCATAATTGCTATTTTAGAGAATGAAAATTTTGTTAATGATTTTTTTCATAATGTACCCTTAATAGCTGACACTACCCACTTAGAACAAATATCTTTTATATTATTATTACTATGTTTGGTATTTATCGTAAAATTTTGTTTTTTAGTTTTGGTAAATTATAAACAATATAAATATTCAATGTATTTACAATCTGCAATATCAAATAAATTAATTTATAAATATTTGACCATGCCATACGAAAACTATTTTACATTAAAATCTTCTAAAATCTTAAGAAACATAAAAGAAGAGTCAGGCAGTTTTGTGCATGGGGTTTTAATTCCAGTTATAAATATAATGACTGAACTATTAGTAATCATTGGAATTGCAATCTTATTGGTATCGCAAGTTGGGGTTAGCTCATTTTCAATTATATTGGTATTTATAATATTTAGTTTTGTTTATGTAAAATTTTCAAAAAAAACAATTCTTAAGATGGGCCACCGAAGGTTCGAAATTGATGAAAAAATTATAAATGCCTCAAATGAAACTTTTTCTGGCATTAGAGAAATCAAGGTTAATAAAGTCGAAGGTATATTTTTAAATTTTTTTAAATTGCTATTTAACAAACATGCTGAAAATATGAGGAAATTTCTTACATACCAAACAATACCGAGACTAAGCATAGAAGTTTTATTAGTGGTTTTTTTAGCAATTGTTATGTTGCTCTTAGCAATTCAAGGAAACGATTTCACAAAAATAATTACTCTATTAGGTTTATTTGGTATAGCAGCTGTGAGGCTGATACCTTCCACAAACAAAATAATGATAGCACAACAAAATATTAGATTCTATTTTGTTTCCATTAATAATCTTGCAAAAGAACTTTTTTATAAAAAAAATAAAAATAAAAATAAAAATAAACATAAAGAAATAATCAAATTTAACAAAAATATAAGATTAAGTAATATTAATTTTTCATATATAAAAAAAAATACTAAAGTTTTAAATAATTTAAACATTTCAATAAATAAAGGAGATAGAATAGGTATTATTGGAAAAACAGGATCAGGTAAAAGCACTCTAGTGGATATCATATCTGGACTAGTCACAAATTTTAAAGGACAATTTTTAATTGATGAAAAGATAGTAGATTTAAATAAATATCAATGGGGCCAAAAAATTGGGTATGTTTCTCAGAATACTTTTATTTTCAATGAGACCATCAAATTTAACATTAGCTTTAATAATTTAACTAAGAATTCTGAAATATTAGAAGTTTTGAATCAAGCTGAAAGTTTAGCATTTATTAAGAGTCTTAAAAAATCTGTGAATACAGTTATTGGTGAAAAAGCAATAAACCTTTCAGGGGGACAGGCTCAAAGATTAGGCATTGCTAGATCCATTTTTCACAAACCAGAGTTGCTTATACTGGATGAAGCATTTAGTGGGATAGATAATTTCACAGAAAAAAAAATAGTTAAAAATATCTTTAATAATTATAAAGATATGACAATAATAAATATTGCTCATAAAGGAAAATCCTTAGATTATTGTAATAAAGTTTTTAATTTATCAAATAAAAAACTAATAAACATTAAGTAGTAATTTGAAAACTCTAATCCTACTACTTGTTTACATAAACCCCCAAGAACAAAAAAATTATTACTGTTTTGAGAAAAATAAAAGCCAAGAAAATGATTTCAAAAGATGAACACTCTGTTATCATAATGATTAATTAAAAATATGATAAATAAGTAATTAATAAAGTATATAAAAAAATTAATTTTATTTTAAGAAGATAATAAAAAATATTTAAGATATGATTTCAAAACTAATTAAAAAAATATTTACAAATAGTAATCATAAAGAGTTTACTAAATCTATTTCTTTATCAGGCAAGGCATGTTTACTAGCGAAGCAAAATAAATATGATGAGTATAAGGATATTAATCAAGCAGAGTTTAAAATTTTCTCTCAAAATGGTGAAGATGGAATAATAGACTATTTACTCTATAAATTAAAAATACAAGATCCAATTTATGTAGAAATAGGTGTTGAAAACTATGATGAGTCAAATACTAGGTTTTTGTATGAAACTACAAATTCTCAAGGATTAATAATTGACAGTGATATAGATGAGAAAAAACTAAATCAAAAATTTGAAACCTGGAAAGGTAGATTAAGTATCTCAAATGAATTAATAACTGCTGAAAATACCTCTGATATTTTAAAAAATAAAAATTACAATAAAGAGCTAGATCTATTTAGCATTGATATTGATGGTATAGACTATTGGGTAATTAAAAGCTTAAGAGACAAAATATCGAAAATTTTTATAGCTGAATATAATCCACTGTTTGGTCCAGAAATTGAAGTATCAGTTCCTAATATTAAAAATTTTAATAGAACTGAATACCATTACTCAAACTTGTGTTGGGGAATGTCCTTAAAATCTTTAATTAATTTAATGGTTAGAAAAGGTTATATTTTTTTAGGCACAAACGCCCTTAAAAATAACGCTTTTTTTGTTCAGAAATTCTATCAAAATAACTTTGAGCAGGTTTATAAAAATATAAATTTAGATGATTTAGGAAAATACACAAATCATACATTTTGTGAAAGTAGAGATAAAAAAAGTAATCTCACTTTTTTAAACCTCAAACAACAAATTGAATTAATAAAAGAGTGCAAGGTTGTTGATTTATCTTCAAAAAATGAAAAATTAGTTACAATTAAAGAATTAATATAAAAATAAATGATATCAACATATTGGATAAACAGAATAATTAATAATTTTAAAAGAAACTCTTTTTTAAATTTTGTTCGAGCAATTTTTGATTTTTTTAACAAAATTTTAAATCCCAAACACACAGGCGAATTTCCATTTAAATACCTTTTTTTAAAAAAAAGAAGAGCACTTATGAAGTTTGCAAAAAAAAATCTTGATCAATTAGATGACAATAGGATTCTTAATTTAGGAAATTATATGTTTAATTTATCTAAACTTAATAAAGATTCAATTGTTTATTCATTTGGGGTTGGAACCAGTATAAGTTTTGAGGAGGAACTTGCTAGAGTTTTCAAATGCAATATATATTGTTACGACCCAACATCAATGGCTGTTGATTATATAAAAAATAATAAATATGATGACGATATTATTCATTTTAATCCAACTGGTATTTGGACCAAAGACGGACCAATTAAATTTTTTGCACAAGAAACCAATGATCCAAAAATTACGGGTGGTTCAATTAACAATCTATTTAAGAGTGATAAATTTGAGTATTTAGAATGTAAGAAATTAAAAACTTTCATGGGTGAGAATGGTCATAATAAAATAAATCTTTTAAAACTAGATATTGAAGGTGCTGCAATTGAAGTTTTTAAGGATATGATCAATGACCAAATATTCCCAGATCAAGTTATAGCTGAATTTGAATATTCAGAGAGTGATGATTTTATTGATTTAGATTTTGAAAACTGGTCGAGTGAACTTTTAGAAATAATTAAAGAATTTAAATTAAAAGGCTATAAGTGTTATTATTTGCCAAGATTTACTCATATGGCATTTTCAACCATAGAAATATGCTTTATTAGAAATGACTAAAAAATCTTATTTAGAAATAAAAGATTTTCCATTTAAAAATGGAAAAGAATTAATACGAGAATTAAAAAAAAATAAGATTGTTTTAAGCCCCTGGATTGAAGATATTTTTGAAAAAAAAAAATTCACAAATACTAAAAAGTTTTTACCTTACAAAATATATAAAATTCACCTTAAAAAAGATCTAAATGTAAGTAAACAAATTTACTTAAAAGATGTTTATAAAAAATTAAAAGCTAATGGTTACAATACTATTAAGCCCCATTATGCTATTTATTCAAGGTTATTTATTAAAAATCTAAAAATAGGATCATGGATAAGATATGCAACGCCGATGAATTCCATGATAGATAGAGATGGAATACCGCATTTACCAAAAGCAGGTTTTGCTCTTGGGAAAAATTTTCTGGAAACTTATTGGTCATACCCTAAGGCTGTTTTTCATCCGCATAACATTTTTTTTGTAAGCAAATGATTGAAAAACCAATAATAATTGGAAGAAAAAAATTAAGAAATAGAGTTATTTTAGCCCCTATGTGTCAGTATATGGCTAAAAACACAAATCCATCTAACTGGCATTACCAACATTTAGGAAGAGCAATGACTTCTGGCTTTGGAATGATTATGATGGAAAGTACATCAATTAGTTTAGAGGGTAGAATTTCTAAGTACGATCTTGTTTTATCAAGCAAAAGAAATCTAAAAAGTTTTAAAATACTTATTAAATTTTTAAAATCATTAGGAAATACACCAATAGGTATTCAACTTTCTCACGCTGGTCGTAAAGGATCAAGTGAGGTACCTTGGATAAAAAAAAATAAACCACTTAACAAAAATGAAGGTTGGCAAACGATCTCACCATCTGGATTAAAAAGAGATAAAAATTGGCCTACACCAAAAACAATTAGCCCACAAAAAATTAAATTAATTATTAATCAATTTAAAAATTCTGCTAAATATGCAATTTCAGCAGGACTTGATTGTATCGAGCTGCACATGGCACACGGATATCTTCTGCATCAATTTCTTTCTCCTATTTCAAATAAGAGAAATGATGAGTATGGGGGAGACTTAAAAAACAGATGTAAACTTCCACTCACAATTGCATCTGAAATAAAAAAGATATGTGATAAAAAAAAAATACTCATTGGCGCAAGAGTAACAGGAAATGATTGGGTAGAATCAGGCTTTAGTATAGATGACTGTATTTATTTGGTAAAAAATTTAGAGAAAATAGGCATAAATTATATATGCGTGTCAAGTGGAGGCATATATTCAAAAACTAACCTTAAATTTAAAAGAGCTTACAATTCTGAATTATCAAAAATTATAAAAAAAAATGTAAAAATACCTGTAAGAGTAGCAGGCGAGATACAAAGTATTAATGTAGCTAATAAAATTTTAAAAGACAAAAAAGCTGACCTTATAGCACTAGGCAGGTCATATTTGAAAAATCCAAATATAATTTTGAGCTCTTTTAATAAAAAAAATATTAATGATTATATTCCAAAACCTTATTTAAGAGGTTTTACAAAATAGTCCATCCTCCATCAACAACAATTGTTGATCCAGTAGCGCTATTAATTTTACCAGAGCATAGAAAATGACACACTTCAGCTATCTCTGTTGATTTGGGAAATTTTTTAATCGGTATTTTGTATTTAATCTTACTTAATCTTTTTTTATTTTCATTTTGTTTGGTTATTATCTTTGTGGGAGCAATAGAATTGACATTAATTTTAAATTTAATTAAGTCTAATGCCATTGATTTAGTAATGCCCTGTACAGCAAATTTAGAGGATGAATATAGAGTTCTTTTATAATTTCCAACGAGACCCAGTGTTGAACTAATGTTTATTATATAACTTTGAGACTTATTTTTTTTCATTATTTTTGATACAATTTGAGAAATAAAGAAAAGTGCTTTTACATTAGTATTAAAAACAGTATCAAAATCTTTTTTACTAGTTTTTAAAAAATGTTTTTTATTTGAAACTGCAGCACAATTTATTAAGAAATTTATTTTTTTTATTGTTTTTAACTTTTTAAGAAAAACTTCACTATTTATATCTCCAAGTATTCCTTGGACTTTAATATTTTTATAGTTGTTTTTTAAAATGGTTAATGTTTTTAATAATTTTAAATTATTTCTTGATACGAGATACAGATTTATTCCTTCCTCTGCAAATTTTTTTGCTATCTCATATCCTATTCCATGACAACCACCAGTTATTAAAGCAAATCTATCAATCATTTTAACTTTAAATTTTGTTCCAGGCATTGTAATGACTTTTTCCATAAACCATGCCATCAGCATTGCATTGATTGCATGGATTTATGTTTCTATCACCACCTAATAACTTTCTTCTATATTTTGAAAGAATTGGTCCTTTCCAAATATCAAATATGTCAGATTGCATTATATTGCCCATTGTTTGTCTTCTTTGCCAGTCTTGTGGACATAAAAAAACATCACCATTCCAATCTATTAACATCTGATAAGCTGTATAAAAGCATTTAGTCTTTGTATAATTTTTTACATCGGGTTGATTACCAACACTAATTGTTCCAACTCTATTTGTCAGTTTAACTCCATAATCAATTTTATCGCTGTACCATCTATCCCTTAAAATTACAAAATCCTCTGGAATATTTAACTCTTTAATTAGTGCTTTAAACTTTATTACCTGTTCTGGCCCATCATAAAGACTTATGATTAATTTTGTTGCTTTTGACTCAAACAATTTAATTAGAGTTTTTTTATTAACTAAATCACCATTTGTAATAATTTCAACTCCACCAACTACTCCAAGTTTATTAATAATTTCATAAAATTCTTTATGTAGCATTGGCTCACCATAACCACATAGACAGAAAGCTCCTTCATAATTAATTTTTTTTAAATCCTCTACAAGTTTATCAATTAATGTCATTGTCATTCTTTGATGTGTATTCGGTGCTATTGATTCATCAGATTTTGGACAAAAAGAACAGGCTCTATTGCAAACGTCAATTAAACTTAATTCAATCCAACTAGGAATAGGAATTCCCTTAAACAACTGAGGAACTCTATCTAATATAGGTTTTTTTCTATTTATATTTTTTAAAATAGTTTCTTTTGGATCTAAAGGAGGGTTATTATGCCCAATATCACTCATTATAAATTATCCCGCTGGTTAGTTATTTCACTTTTTAATTCATCATATTCTCTCATTTTAATTTTCATAAAATCAACAATAAGGTTTTTTTTCATAGTCATTCCTGATGGTGTTAACATATAAAAGTAGCTAATTTTTTTTTTGTTTTCTTTAAAATTTTTAAATTTTATTAAACCTTTAGTTTTTAATTCTGTTAAACAATAATTTAGTTTTCCTAGACTAAAGCCTAGTTCTTTAGCCAATTCCCTTTGTGTGGCTTTAGGTTTTTTTTCAACTTTTCTTAAAATTTCAAAATGATCTTGTGTATTATTTTTGTTCATTATTTGAACATTATAATGTTCAAGTAATGAACAGTAAAGATTTAATTTTTATTCTAAATTTAGGTGATTTATAATTTGTTCAATACCTGTTTTTGTACTGTCTGTAATGATATTCTCTCTAATATAGCTTTCATAATTGGGTTTACTTGCATTTAACTCTTGAATAAGACTTTCTTTATCATCTAATTTGTAATTTTCTAGGTCATATCTTTTTATATCTAATAATTTTGCATAAAGTTCACATCTTTTATTAATGTATGTACCCAAATAATTTCCATGAAGATTAATAATATTTTTTTTTTGAAGTATTGCTTGAATCACAGAGCTACCTTCGTGATATAAAACTATAAAAGCCTTACTTATAAATTTTTCTGTTTGGTATTTAACACATTCAAATTTTCCATAATCTTTATTTTTAAGAGAAATATTATTTGCTGGATGCAAACATACAATTACTTTTTTTTCATACATAGTTTGCAAATTGTTTAAAAGATTATTCACGTCCTTAAAATATTTTTTTCTATCAATAATATTAATCTTACCATCACGCATTATTCTATCTTCGTGGTCAAAAATAAAACCATCAACAAATACAATATATTCTTCTGAAACTTCAAATCGATTATTAAATAAATTATCATGATGTTTGCTATTTATTTTAATTAAATTTTTATAAAGAGAAAAATTTAACCAAGAAATTTTTTTTTGTATTTTTTTGCTTAAACCTCCGTTAATAGAATTAATTACATAACTACTTGATTCAAAAAAATAATCAATATTTGGTAAGATATTAAATAACACTAAAATTCTCATAATATAATAGTTTAATCTAATATTAAAAAAAATTTTTATTTTTTGAAAAAATGTTCTTTTCTCATAATTAAAATTTTCTGGATTGTAGCCAAGATTACTTATGACAAATATTTTATTTTTTAATCTATTTATTAAAAAGTTAATAAAAAAATATTCTTGGTTAAAAGCTAAACAATACATAAGAGTAAATTTTTCTTTAACCAGAATATTTTTTAGTTCATCAATGTTATTAGGGTTATGGATAATTAGATCTTTATTAATTGAGAGAGGGTCAATTTTTTTTTTCTTTTTTATGATTTCACTTACATTAATAAGATTTATTTCTCCAAGTATTTTTGCAAAGTGAATTATTGAATGTGAGTTAAAATGTACTGACCTTTCATCAGATAGGTCAATTAATATTGATAATTTTGATTTCATAATTTTTATATAATAATAATACTTATTAATTATACATTTATGTTGTCTATAAATATAAAATAAAAATACATATAAATGAAAATAATATTTGACTACAAAATTTTCTATCAACAAAAAGTAGGTGGTATTTCTAATTATTTTTTTAGCCTAGGAAAAGAAATGATCAAAAATGGAGTAGATGTTAAATTTTTATGCCCATTACATAAAAATAATTATTTAGATAAAATTCCTTCACATAACAAAAAAGGTTTTAAAATTCTTTTTCCATCTAAATTTAAAAAAATTGTTGAATTAGTTAATCAAAAAGTTTCTAATTATTATTTCAATAAAAGTTCACCAGACATTATTCATAATACGTATTATTCCAATATAGAAAATAAAAATAAATCTGTATGCACGGTGTATGATATGATTAATGAAAGATTTAGCTATTTATTCAAAAACTCAGATCAAATTACAGAAATAAAAAAAAACACAATTATGAATTGTGACCATGTTTTTTGTATTTCAGAAAAAACAAAACAAGATTTAATTGATTTGTTTAAAATTGAAGAAAAAAAAATATCTGTAACTTTATTGGCATCATCGTTTGAAACGAATGAATTCAAAAATATAAAAAATAAAATTTATGAAAATCATTTATTATTCGTGGGTAGCAGATATGGATATAAAAATTTTGAAGGACTTATTAAGGCTTATTCACACTCGAGTTTTTTGAAAAATAATTTCAAAATTATTGTGTACGGTGGAGAAAAAAAAGGTAAAGAGGATCTCCACATTATGAAAAAAAATAATGTTAATCAAGAAAATATAATATATTTAAATGATTCAGATATTGAAATTTCAAAATTATATCAAAATGTTTCAGCTTTAATTTACCCATCTTTTTATGAGGGGTTTGGACTGCCAATACTTGAGGCTATGCAATTAGGTTGTCCAGTAATTTCAAGTAATGGTGGTTCCTTAGAAGAAGTGGGAGGAGATAAGTTATTTTATTTTGACCCCACAAGTACAGAAAGTATCAAATATACAATTGAAAAAGTTTTAGATTCACAACAAACTATGCAAGATTTAATTAACTATGGTTTTTTAAGATCAAAAGAATTTTCTTGGTCAAAATGTGCACAGGAAACTTTATCAGTATATAATAAAATTAGATGAATGAGATGTTAATAAAGGTATCTATAATTGTAGTTTCATTAAATACAAAAATAGATTTTCTTGAAACTATTGAATCTATTAAAAGACAAACTTATAAAAACTATGAAACAATTGTTATAGATGGAAAAAGTAATGATGGAACAGTTGATGAGATTAATAAAATAAAAGACAACCTTTCTAATTTTATTATTGAAAAAGATACTGGAATTTATGATGCTATGAATAAAGGAATAGCATTAGCAAAAGGAGAGTGGATAATATTCCTAAATTCAGGAGATATATTTTTTGACGATTTTACGTTAGAGAAGATATTTAATGAAGAATTGTCAAACAAAGATGTAGTTTTTGGAAATACTGTCATTAAAAATGAAAAATATAAGTATATATCAATTGGTAAAAATTTTGACCTAGACACTATTGTTATGCCATTTTGCCATCAATCTTCTTTATTAAAAAGTAGTTTTTTAAAGAAAAACCCTTTTAATTTAGACTTTGAACTTTCTTCTGATTTTAATCTATTTTACCTCTGCTGTTTATTAAAAAAAACTTTTCATCAGCTGAATATACCACTTACAATAGTGAAAAGTGGAGGCATAGCAGATAATAAAAGACAACAAGTGTACAGTGAAAACATATCAATTATGAAAATGCATAATAAAATAAAAAATATACTTAAAATTTACATATTAAAATTTTTTCAATCGTTTAAAGATCTTTTTAAATTATTAATTCCACAATGGTTAATAAATATTTTGCTAAAAATGAAATATAATAAAAAAATTATTTAATGATTATATTGGGATTAAATGCTTATCATGGAGATGCAGCAGCATGCATATTTAAGGATGGTAAACTCATTGCTGCCGTAGAAGAAGAGAGATTTACAAGAATTAAACATTCTGCAGGATTTCCAGTTAATTCTATTAAATTCTGTTTAGAGTTTTGTAATATAAGCTTATCTAGTGTTGACCATATAGCAATTAATAGAAATCCTAATCAAAAAATTATTCCAAAATTATTATATGCTGCTAGTAATGTTTTTAAAATAAAATTTTTTAAAGATCGATTATTAAACTTAAAAAAAATTCATTCTTTAAAAAATGAATTTTTAAATCATTTTAAAGAAACACCAAAAGCTGAAATTCATAACATAGATCATCATAGCGCACACATAGCAGGATCTGTTTTCTTTTCTGGATTTAAAGATTCTAACTTTTTGTCAGTAGATGGGTTTGGAGATTTTGCCAGTACTGTTTCAGGATTTTATGATGGAAAAAAAATTATAAAATATGATGAGGTCTTATTTCCACATTCTTTGGGGTTATTTTATACAGCTATCACACAATATTTGGGATTTATGAAATATGGAGATGAGTACAAAGTAATGGGATTGGCCTCATACGGAGAGCCAATATATATTGATAAAATAAATCAACTTTTTATAAAAAAAAATTTATTTAGTTTAAATTTAGATTATTTTCTACATCATACTGGAAATGTTGAAATGACCTGGTTAACTGGTGAGCCAAAAATTGGTAAAGTTTTTAGTAATAAATTAATTGAGTTGTTGGGACCCGCAAGAAATAATAAAGAAAAAGTTGAAAAATTTCATATGGATATAGCTGCCTCTGCTCAAAAAGCTTATGAAGAAATCTTTTTTGATATGGCAAACAATTTGTATGAAAAAAATAAAAATGACCACCTATGTCTTTCTGGTGGCTGTGCAATGAATTCTGTTGCAAATGGAAAAATTTATGAAAGAACAAAATATAAGAAGGTCTATATCCAGGCTGCACCAGGAGATTCTGGTGGCGCTGTAGGAGCGGCAAGTATTGTTCTTAGAAACAAGAATAGTGATATAGAACAATTGAATGACAATCCGTATCTTGGTCCAAGTTATTCCTTAGATTATATTTCTGAAGTACTCGCTAAAAATGAAAAGATATTAAGTAGTAAATTAATTAAGGTAAGTAGCTATGATAACAAGGATGATCTATTAAAATTAACTGCCGATTTATTATCTAAAGAAAAAATAGTAGGGTTTTTTCAAGGAAGAATGGAGTGGGGACCACGTGCACTAGGAAATAGGTCTATTCTAGCCGATCCTAGAAATAAAAATATTAGAGAAATTTTAAATTTAAAAATAAAAAGAAGAGAAAATTTTAGACCTTTTGCCCCATCCATTTTAAAAGAAACTGTTAATGATTGGTTTGAAAAAGATGATGATGTTCCATTTATGTCTAAAGTATTAAAGATTAAGAATGAAAAGAGGTCTGCAATTCCAGCAGTAACGCACGTTGATGGTACGGGGCGACTTCAAACAGTATCTAAAGACCTGAATCATGATTATTATAAATTGATAAGTTTCTTTAATGAAATAACTGGAATACCAATTTTATTAAATACATCCTTTAATGAAAATGAACCAATAGTTTGTAACCCTGAGCAAGCACTGGATTGTTTCTTAAGAACAAAAATGGATGTCTTAGTGCTTGAAAATTATATTTTGATAAGAAAATAAAATAATGCCAATTTTTATAGACCTAGTTGATAATTTTCCATTTTTTGGAGTTTTATTTGCTATTATTTTGCTTTCGGGAATATATCAAATTGGAAATTATGTTTTACATTTTTATTCTATAAATAAAATATTTAGTGCTATTTCAAATGTTGATTGTCAAAAGATATTTGTAGGAATAAATGTAGTTTTATTTTTATTATATCCAATTGTTTTATTTTTAGACTCTTCAAAATTTATAATCAAAAATTTAACTATTTTAATCTTTTTTATAGGTTTAATAAAACTACTAATTTTAGTTAATAATTATAAATTTTTTTATAAGAATATTAGTATAGACCGAAAACACTTGGATGAATATTTACTATATTTAATTATCTTTAGTTTATTTTTATTGTCTTTAGCTCCAAATACTCATGCAGACTCACTAGACTATCATTTTACTGCAGCGAAACACATCATTGAATATGGAACTCTTTCAACTGATTTAACACATTTTCATTCAAGGCTGGTTGGGTCTGGGGAAATAATAATTGCAATGGGTCTTGTTTTTGGGTCTGAACAATTTGGAAGCTTGGTCCAATTTTCAGGTTTAATTAGTCTGTTTGGAATTTTTTTAAAATTTAAGCATAAAAATAATTATATATTTATGTTATTGATTTTAACTTCGCCGGTAGTACTTTTTTTATCATCTACATCCAAACCCCAACTTTTTCATATTTGTGCCTCAGCTGTTGCACTGTCACTATGTCTATTTGATAGAAAAGTAATATTTAATAGAAAAAATGAAATTATTAAGTGTGGTATAATTCTATTTATTTTATTTATATCCTATCAGGTAAAGTTTTCATTTATTTTAAGCACATTCTTGATAGGATTAATAGTTTTTTATAAATCGATTAAAAAAAAAATATATATTGAGTTTTTTTTAATAGTTGCAGGTTTATTTGTATTAATCTATTTACCACCAATTTTTTGGAAGATTAAATACTTTGGTGGAAATGTAATAGAGTATTTATATTCCCCATTACCAATTTCCATACCTGGAATGATTGAATTTAAACACTATTTAACTAGTGTTGGAGCGCATCATAATTTATTAAATATTATTATTCCTAGAAACTTAGGTGAGTTTACAAATTCTTTAGGTGTAGGAGTTTTTTTTATTTTTTTAGTTAATTACAAAAAAAATAATGATGCAAAAATTATATTAATATTAATATTTATATTTATAATTACCTCATTAAATTTAGGACAGATAACAGCTCGATTCTTCTTAGAACCCTTTTACTGGACTATGGTTTCTTGTATATATTTTGGAACATGGAAAAATTTTAAATTATTTAATATTCTTTGTAAGGCTCAAGTTGTCTTAATAATCCCTATGATTTTTTATGGAATAATATTCTTATCCTCTGGATCCTTAACATCAAACATGAAGCATGATGTACTAAAAAAAAATGCGAATGGTTATTCACTATTTAAATGGTCAAATAGTATTATTTCTGAATCTGAACCGATAATTTCTACACACAGATCTATATCTTACGGAAAGAGTAAAACGATACCCATTGATTTTATTATATTTAATGTGGCATCAGATAATAATAATATATTAATAGAAGAAATAAAAAGAATTAACCCTAAGTATTTTTTAGATTATGGGTCAAAGCCTGTGAAAAATGAAACTTTAAAAAATTGTATTGGGGCGCTGTTACAAGAAAAGAAAAAAGTTGGTATTCATGCTACTAGAAATCCTTTCAATAGATCTGTATCTTATAACGGATATATATATGAATTTAATGCTAACCTGTTACCAGGCTGTTTATCAAAAAAATAAAAACCTTTTTGGATATTATTAATGATTATTTATTTCATCTCACTATTACTGCTTAATTATGTTTTATTGAATTTTAATAATACTATTGCATATAAGCTAAACATATTTGATAGTCCTGATAAATTAAGAAAATTTCATAAAGAAAAAACACCTATTACAGGAGGTATAATTATTTTTATTAATATATTTTTTTTTTATTTATTTAATTATTTTGGTTTTTTTGACAATATGAATTTGTTTAATGATAAATTGGAACTTAATGTTTTTATCTTTTCTTGCTTTTTAATATTTTTACTTGGTTTTGTGGATGATAAAATAAATATTTCTGCAAATAAGAAATTTTTAATTTTATTAATTATTTTAATACCAACAATTGTATTTCAGGATTTTTTAGTAATAGAAAACATAAAGCTTAGTTTTTCTGAAAAACAATTTAATATAGATGGAATAGGTTTTTTTTGGTCATTGTTATGCTTATTACTTTTTATTAATGCTCTGAATATGTTTGATGGAATAAACTTACAAGTTGGAATTTACTCGTTGATAATATCTATATTTTTTGTTTTCAAAAATTATTATTTAGTTCTATTTATAACATTAATAGTTTCGATTATTTTTTTCTTAATATTAAATTCAAAAAATAAATCTTTTTTAGGTGATGGCGGGAGCTATCTATTAGCTTATATTTTTGGTTATTTTTTTATTAAATTATATAATGAAAGCGATCTTTTAAATGCTGATAAAATTGTTTTGTTCATGATAATTCCTGGTTTAGATTTAATGAGATTATTTACAGTTAGAATAATTGCTGGTAAAAACCCCTTTTCATCAGACAGAAATCACCTACATCATTTATTATTAAAGAAATTTTCTTCATTAAAAACAGTTATTGCAACTCAAGCATTGATTATATTGCCGTTACTACTCAGCTTTATATATAATGAGATAGCTATTCTTTTATTAATTTCTTTAACTGTTTATTCGGTTATTATAATTAAATTAAGATAATTTTTTTTTTTTAAGAACTACATAGTAGTATTGAAAATTATTAACAAAAAAATTATTAAACATTTTTTCAAAACAAAATAGCAATTTGAACATATATTTTCCAAAAAAGTTATCAGGAAAAATCATTTTTTGATGTTGTGCTGAAAAAGATCTCCAGCAGTGAAATTTAATATCTGCAATATTATTAAATTGGTTCCACCACTTTTTTGAGTGGCAAAAAAAATAAATTTTTTGTTTTTGTGTATTTCTATATTTAATAATTTTTTTAAATCTATTGATTATTGTGTCTGGGTTACTGTAGACAATTATAACAGGACAGTTTTTTTTTGTGATCTTTAATAATTTTAGGACTGCTTTTTTCTGGTTATTTTTGTGAATATGATAAATAGTATGAAGACTAATTGAGCAATCAAAAAAATTTTTCTTAAATCTTACTTTAAAAAAATCATTACAATAAAATTTTCCTTTAGATTTTAATTTTTTTTTAGCTTGATTAATTGCTTCCCAAGAAAAGTCAACACAATGTCTAAAATTATAGTTTTTAGAATATTTAAGGTATTCCTTATATTGGATTGGTCCGGACGCAAAATCAAGAATATTAACTCCTCCTTTGGGGATATGATTCATTAACTTAAGTCTACATTTTTTAATGTATTCTTTTGAGTTTAATCTCAAATCTTCAAACAAATTTGCATCCGTACTAATATTGTTTTTTAATTTCCAACCACTTTGATTGTAGAATTTATTAACCTCTTTAATTAAGTTTTTTGACATGATATAATTTTTTAAATTTCAATTATGAATATCTTGCATATTACAGATGAATTAACAAAAAAAAATTATAGTATTTCATCATTAATTTTTTATTTGACGGAATATATAGAAAATAAAAATCAAATAAGACATAATATTCTTTCAACTTACCTTGAGAGAGACACCTTTAATGATAAAAATAATATAATATTAATAAAAACAAATTCTTTTTTAAATTGTTATAAAAATGTTTCTAATATTAAAGACATAATAAAAAATCATGAATATGTCCATATCCACGGTATTTGGAGGTGGATACACTTTATATCAATTTTTCATTGTGCAAGATTGTCTATTCCTTTTTTTATACACCCACATGGAATGTTGCTCAATGCAGCACTAAAGAATAAAGGTTTTTTTAATTATTTTATGAAAAAAATTTTACTAAAACTCTATAGTTTTTTTTTAAGAAAAAGAATTAATTTTATCTCAATTACAAAACAGGAAAGTGAGTCTATAAACTTTTTTTTTAAGAATACGTCAATACATCTTATTCCAAATCCTGTTCCATTTTTAATCAATCAAGATCCAATAAAGATAGAAAAAGTATTTATTTTCTTTGGAAGGTTGCATCCCATCAAAAACTTAGAATTAATGATAGAGGCCTTCACAGAAGCTAACTTAGGTGATGACTGGAAACTTGATATTTATGGAATAAAAGATGATAAAAAATATCATAAAAAATTAATTTTAATGATTGAGGGAAGAAAAAATATTTTTATTAAAAAGCCAGTTTTTGGTTTGGAAAAACAAAAAATAATATCATCATCTTGGGCAAACATTTTATTATCTAAAAGTGAAGTTTTGAGTTTATCTGTACTTGAATCTGCCAGTTTAGAGCTTCCTAGTTTGGTTAATGAAGATATTGCAATTGATGAATTTACTAAAAATGAAGGTGTTGTAACAACAACAGAAATAAAATCAATTTCAAAAAATATTAAAGAAATATCTAATTGGTCTCTTAAACTAAGAATTAAAAAAGGAAAAAAGTTGAAAGAATTTATTAATCTTAATTATTCGATAGAATCTTTGTATAAAAAATATTATTATCTTTATGATAACAAAAGATAAAAATTGATTTATCAATCAATAAAATTTTTTTTATCTATAATAAAAAAAAGTTTGATAATATTATATTAACATTAAATGATTACAAAGAATTCTAAAATTTTCATAGCAGGTCATAATGGTTTAGTTGGCAATGCGGTTTATCGAAAGTTAAAATCTAAAAATTATAAACGATTGATAGTTGAGAATAAAAAAAAATTAGATTTACTAGATATCAAAAAAGTGGATAATTTTTTTAAAAAAAAAAAACCTGATTTTCTAATTATGTGTGCTGCTAAAGTTGGTGGCATATTAGAAAATAAAAATTATCAACTAGATTTTTTACTAAATAATATTAACATTCAGAATAATTTATTATTAGCAGCAAAAAAATATAATGTAAAAAGAATAATTTTCTTAGGCTCTTCATGTATATATCCAAAAAACTCAAAGACACCTATTACTGAAGAATGTTTAATGACAGGAAAATTAGAAAAAACTAATGAAGCGTATGCAATAGCAAAGATAGCTGGTATAAAACATTGCTCGATATTATTTGAAAAATTTGATCAAGATATAGTTTGTTTAATGCCAACAAATATTTATGGAATAAACGATAATTTTGATATTGGATCCAGCCATGTAATTCCTGGATTAATTTCTAAATTTATAGAAGCTAAAAAAAATAAAAAAAATATTGTAGTTTGGGGGACAGGAAAAGCAGTAAGAGAATTTTTATATGTTGATGATTTAGCCAATGCTATATTAAAAATGTTATCTATTAAAAGGGATAACATTAAAAAAATTTCAACAAACAAGCTTCCAATATTTAATATTGGAAGTAATGAGTCAATTTCGATTAAAAGTTTAGCTTATAAAATAAAAAAAATAATTAAGTTTAAGTATAAAATTGTATTTGATAAAAGCTACCCAGATGGGACTATGAACAAAAATTTAGACAGTAGAAAAATAAAAAAAACAAACTGGAAACCAAAAACTAAACTTAATACTGGGTTGGCTAAAGTAATTAAAGCAAGACAAAAATTACTTAGATATTAAATTATGTTTGATTATAGAAATTTACTTTTAAAATGAGAGTTTTTATTATATTTATAAAAAATCTAGAATTATAAATTAAAGTTAAACATGAAAAAAAAAGCATTAATATTTGGTGTCACTGGTCAAGATGGCTCTTATTTGTCTGAATTATTAATAAAAAAAAATTACGATGTTCATGCTGTTAAAAGAAGGTCGTCTTCGTTAAACACTGAGAGAATAGACCATTTATATAAACACAAAAATTTTTTTTTACATTATGGTGACTTAACTGATGCTATTTCTGTGAATAGGTTAATAAATTTGGTTAAACCTAATGAAATTTATAATTTAGGTGCACAATCACATGTAGCAGTATCTTTTGTAATCCCAAATTATACAGCTAATGTTGACGCGTTAGGGTGCTTAAATATATTAGAAGCAATAAAATCATTAAATTTAATTAATAAAGTTAAATTCTACCAAGCAGGAACATCAGAAATGTTTGGTAAAGTTATGGAGATACCACAAACAGAAAAAACCCCCTTTTATCCAAGAAGTCCATATGGTGTAGCAAAAGTCTTTTCACATTGGATGACTATAAATTACAGAGAATCTTATAATATGTTTGCATGTAATGGAATTCTTTTTAATCATGAAAGTCCTAGACGAGGAGAAACATTTGTAACTAGAAAAATTACTATTGGGTTGAGTAAAATTAAACTGGGATTAGAAAAAAAACTAGTATTAGGAAATATAAATTCAAAAAGAGATTGGGGTCATGCTCAAGATTTTGTAGAAGCACAATGGTTAATTTTACAGCAAAAAAAACCTGATGATTATGTAATAGCAACTGGAGAGCAACATAGCGTTAAGGAATTTATTAATATAGCTGCTAAATATTTAGATATGAGAATTTATTGGAAAGGAAGTGGAATAAAAGAAAAAGGTTTTAATGAAAATGGCAAAGTAATAATTGAATGTAGCAAAAAATATTTCAGACCTGCTGAAGTAGAAACATTGTTGGGAAATCCAAAAAAAGCTAGAAAGTTATTAAAATGGAAACCTAAAATTACCTTTAAAAAATTAGTATCTGAAATGGTAGAAAGTGATTTTTCTAAATTAGAAAAATTATTAAGATTTAATTGAATAATAAAATAAAAGTTTCAATAATTACCCCAACGTTTAATAGTGGGAGCACTATATCTAGCAACTTAGAATCGGTCTTTAAACAAAGCTACAAAAATTGGGAACTTATTATTGTAGATAATTTATCGCAAGATCAAACATTAAATATAATTAAAAGGTATGATAAAAAAAAAATAAGAGTGTTTTCAGGAAAAGACAGAGGTATTTATGATGCCATAAACAAGGGGATAAAAACTGCCCAAGGCAGTATAATCTCTATTTTACATTCTGACGATTTTTATTACAACAAATCATCATTATTAAATATTGTTAATACTTTTAATCAGTCTCAGGTAGATGTTGTGTATGGAAATTTAATTTATGTAAAAAAGCGTAATACTAATAATATTTTAAGATTTTGGAAGAGTAGACAATTTAAAAAAGGCGATTTTAATAAAGGGTGGAGCCCAGCACATCCAAGCTTTTTTGTTAAAAAAAAAATATATAAAAAATTAGGTAATTATAGGATTAATATGGGTAATGCATCTGATTTTGAATTGATGTACCGTTTTTTAGAAAAAAATGATGTTAAAAATAAATATATTAATAAAACTTTAGTAACAATGAGATATGGAGGCTCTTCTAACAAGACTATTTATAATATATTAAGTCAAAACTTACGTATTATTAGGGTTTTAAATATAAATTTTAATATTTTAAAGCTTTGCAATTTTTTATTTTCAAAACTCTTTGAAAGATTGAGTCAATTTATTAAAAGACCCAATAAAAAATAGAATGATGAATATAAAATTTAATAGAACAAATTATAAAGTTTCAATCATTCTTCTTATGTTTTTGCCAGCTGCTTTAGTGGCTGGCCCATTTCCATCAGAAATTATAATTAATTTCTTATGGATAGCTTTTCTCTACGATGTTATAAAAAATAAAAAATTTGATGTTTTTAAAAATTTTATTTTTTTATATTTTCTTCTATTTTTTTTATATTTATTTATTATTGCAGCTAGTTCTGAAATCTTTGAAGAAATTGCCCTAAATGTAGTATTTTATTTTAGATTTATATTATTAGCTTTTGCTATTTGTGAAATTATAAAAAGTAATGAAAATAATCTAAAGCTATTATATATATCTCTATCATTAACAATATTTATTGTTGTTATTGATGGTTATGTTCAATTTTTATTTGAAAAAAATACTTTAGGATTTGTAAAATATAGAGTTGATAGAATATCTGGTTATTTCAAAGAGGATTTAATCTTAGGTAGTTACTTATTTAGAATATTACCACTATTGATAGGTTTAACCCTTCTATTTCAAAAAAAATTAAAGCACTTTACATATTTCAACTTTTTATTAATTATATCATCGTCAATACTAGTTTTCTTATCTGGAGAAAGGGCCTCTTTTATTTTGCTATCTTTGGCTTTGATAATTATCTTAATACAAATAAATATAACAAATAAGATTAAATTATTAATTTCAATTTTTACACTATCTACTTTAATATTTATTTTTAACTCTAATAATATTATTTTTGATAGATATATTAATCAGTTAAAAGCACATATTTTCTCTATTAAAACAAAGGAATTTCTACCTAACTATCTCCCAATGTTTGATACAGCATATAAGATGTTTAATGAGAAAAAGTTTATAGGATTTGGGCCCAAATCTTTTAGATACTATTGCTCAGATAAGCGTTTTGTAACATACTTTCCTCAGACAAAAAAGATAGACAACACATCAATTACAATAACAAATTCGTGGAAAGAACTTAGAAGATTAGAAGTTAATAAAATATTAGTCAAAGTTGGAGATATTATTGAAAAAGGAGATAGTTTGTTTTCTTACTATTATTCCAATGATGATAAAATTAATTATTATTTATCAGACAAAGAAGGTAAAATAATATCAATTAATGATAAATCGACATATATCCAGTATTCAGAATTTGCAAAAATTAATCCACTTAATTCACCTAACGTAATAATTAAAAAAATTAATTCATGTAATACTCACCCACATAATATTTATGTACAATTATTAGCAGAAACAGGCATAATTGGTTTTATATTTATATTTACAATTTTTTGCTATGTTGGGTTTTTAATATTAAGAAATATTATTAATATTATATTTTACAACAAACGTAGTATGAATGGTCTTGAGATTTCTATGCTAGCATGCTTTTTCAGTATTCTTTGGCCATTATCAACTAGTGGCAACTTTTTTAATAACTGGATGAATATAATTAGCTTTTTTCCACTAGGTTTTTATTTATATATTAACAAATCAAAGGTAAAGGACATATAATAAATTAAAATGAAATTATCTATTATCATACCTTGTTTTAATGAAGAGAAAACCATTGAACAGGTAGTGAATAAAGTTTTAAAATTTAAGACTTTAGAAAAAGAAATACTTATAATTGATGATTGCTCAGTTGATAATTCAAGGGAGATTATAAAAAAAATTTCTAATTTAAACACTTCAGTAAAATGTTTTTTTCAAGATAAAAACCTGGGAAAAGGAAGTGCCATAAGAAAAGGTTTTGAAGTAGCTACAGGAGATATTTTGTTAATACAAGATGCTGATTTAGAATATGACCCCTCTGATTATGATAAGTTAATTCTACCCTTTTTAGAAGCAGATGCGGATGTCGTTTATGGATCAAGATTTCTTGGTGGCAAATATGTCAGGCTCCATTTTTTTTGGCATTATGTTGCAAACAAAATTTTGACATTAATAACCAATATAGTAACAAATTTAAATATGACGGACATGGAAACTGGGTATAAACTTTTTAAAAAAAAAACAATAGAATCCATAACTCTAAAAGAAAATTCATTCAGTATTGAGCCAGAAATAACAGTTAAGTTAGCAAAAAAAGGTTATTCATTTTATGAAGTTCCAATTTCATACAAAGGAAGATCCTATCAAGAAGGAAAAAAAATAACACTTAAAGACGCATTCATAGCAATTTATTGCATTATAAAATATAGGTTTTTTGATTAGTTGTTATTTAAGAAGAATATATCAAATCCTAAAATTTTAGTTTTATAAATCTTTTTTTGCAACATATGCGTGCAAGGAGATTTAGAATACATGCACTCTTCCCCATTACTATAATTGTAAAGAAATTTATTATTTTTGTCATAAATTGATTCAAATGTTTTTTGTATATTTTTTTCATTATTTTTTAACGTGTATATTCTGGGCCATGGATGGCCATCATAATATTTGTCATAATCTTTAAAAATTCTAGTATAATTTTTTCCCATTGAACCTATAAAAAAAATTATTATTAAAACCCAAAAAATAGTTGAATTAATTTTATCTAAATTTCTAAATTGAAAAAAAATTAATAGAAAAATTGCAATTATGAATGTAGCTAAAAATGACATTCCAAATCTATAGACTGGAAAATAAAAAAACCAATATGCCGAACAAACAAAGGAAAATATTGTTATTAGGATTAAATTATAATCAATTTTCTTGATGTTATTTTGATAATTATTATGGGATTTTATTAATATATATGGAGTGATAAATATTAATATAAAAATTAACAAGGGTAATAATTTTTCTTGAATTTTTTTAAAATGATTTTTTTTCCAAGTTTCAAGCCAATTAAAATTAGCATTATATTCTTTATATGTTAGCTTGTTATCCCCTACTTGATCAGGAAAACCTTTGGCCCAAGCCTCTCCTTCATTAGAGGCTAAGTTAACCACATTTTCATTATAATAATTCAAGCTTTTTATACATATATTTTTAACTGGAAATATTAAGCATCCACTAATTAGTATGTTTTTTAAAATCCATATTGAAATTAAAATAAAACATAAAATTATTCTTTTATTTTTTATAATTTTAAATTTTTCTTTATTAAGTATGAATAAAAATAATGGAATTAGAAGAACAATCACCATGAATGGCTTTAGTGTAAATAAAAAAATTGAAATTAAAGTAATTTTATAAAAAGTATGACTATTCACCTGTTTTAGATCAGGGATATTTAAAAAAAATATTACTAAAATAAAAAAATATATATGAGAAGGAACATCATTTCCATAATTGCTATATCTGTTAAAAGAATATAAAGAAAAAATTATTATTAAAAAGCTAATTAGAATTAATGTGACCTCTTTTTTATCTAAATTTTTTTTAAATTCACTTAATATAAATAGTAGATAAAAAGAAAAAATAGATGCTAATGGGGAATTTATAAACTCAGTTTTAAATGTATAATTGTTGTATAAAGCTGAAATATACTGCATTATAGAAGTATGCCCAAATCTATAGTGAATATTAGTTAGTCCAATAATTATCTTATTTTCATTTAATATACTTACATAGGGCAAGTGATAAAGTCCCGCATCTGGTCTGTTAGTATTGGACATTACTAATATTGAAAATGATATAAATGACAAAAAGAATATTATGTAAAATAATTCTATTTTTTTTTGTGATTTAATTAAATGAGTAATAAAATAAATTACAGATACCCATAAAAAAATAGATCCAACAACTTTGTTTAGTGGAATAAAAAAATTTATTATTAGTGATAAAAAACCTGAAAAAATAAAACCAAAGATACCTATCTCATAATAATTAATTCTTTTAATATCCTCTTTAAAAAATGCTTGATTGAATATTAAGCCATAACTTAGCATTATTACAGAACTTGCTAAGCAACTAAAAATAATATTAATCATAGATAAAACTTATTTATTTTATATATATACTATTAATTTAAATAAAATGAAAAATCTTATAATTATTACCGGTGGTGCAGGTTTTGTTGGAACAAATCTGTTAAAATATCTTTTAAAAAAAACGCAATATCAAATTATTAGCTATGACAATTATTCAAGTGGGTCAAAAAAAAACCACATTAAAGATAAAAGAGTAAAATATTTAACAGCTGATACAAAAAAAATTTCAGAAATTCTAAATAAAAAGAAAAAAAATATTATTGCACTATTTCATTTTGGAGAATTTTCGAGAATATACCAAAGCTTTTTGAAAATAGATGAGTGTTTTGAGTCTAACTCAATAGGAACAAATGCTGTTTTTAATTTCTGTATGAAAAATAAAATTAAGCTCATCTACTCTGCAACATCTGCAACATTAGGGAATGGTGGTAATGATAAAAATTTATCTCCTTATGCTTTCACAAAATCTAAAAATCTAGAAATGTTAAATAATTTAAAGAAGTGGTTTAATTTTAAATTTGAAATTATCTATTTTTATAATGTTTATGGACCACATCAAATTTGTCATGGTGATATGGCAACAGTAATAGGTATTTTTGAAGAGCATTATAAAAAAAATAAACCCTTACCAATTGTAAAGCCAGGAACACAATCTAGAAGATTTACTCATATAGAAGATACAGTCAAAGTTTGCTATTCTGCTTGGAAGTTAAATAAATTGAGACATTACAGTATATCTAGTAAAGAAAGTTTTAGTATAATAGATGTAGCAAAGCTTTTTAAAAGTAAGACAAAATATTTACCCAAGAGACTGGGTGAAAGATATTCCTCATCACTAGTAAATATAAATTTGTCTAATCGAGTTATTAAAATTTTTGGAAAAATAAAACTTAAAGAATACATAAAAAATTTCAAAAACACCTTATAAATTAACTTATTTCCTTGTTTACAATATTTTTTAATTAGGTATAACACTCTCGCCGGTGATTATTGCGAAGGGGTTATACCCGATCCCATTCCGAACTCGGAAGTCAAGCCCTTCAGCGCCAATGGTACTTTGTCTTAAGACACGGAAGAGTAGGACATTGCCGGCTATAAAAAAAT
>Ga0209223_10000655_pt1 | contig 39458 bp, 36 predicted proteins | sample COG_06_FD_184750 | JGI IMG/M metagenome (GOLD analysis project Ga0209223, IMG submission 184750) | Pelagic Microbial community sample from North Sea - COGITO 998_met_06 (SPAdes) (version 2) | ecosystem: Environmental > Aquatic > Marine > Neritic zone/Coastal water | place: Helgoland, sampling...
ACTGGTGGCTTTGGATTTGCAATCAATTTTAGATAACCCGGGGTCAAAATTTGATTTTTTATTGAGAGATGGAGATGTAATTTCAATACCCCCTAAATTAGAAACTGTGCGTGTCACGGGTGAAGTAACTTCCACTTTGAATTTGAGGTATGATGAAAAGTTTAAATTTAAAGATTACATCTATAATGCAGGCGGTTTTACTGATAAGGCAAAAAAAGGAAGAAGTTATGTACAGTACCCTAATGGTAAAATGAGCGGAGTGAGACGCTTCTTGTTTTTCAAAAAATATCCTAAAATTGAACCAGGGAGTACAATATTTATCTCTCGTAGGCCCGAACGAGAAGGTATTAGTGCTCAAGCATGGATAGGGATAAGCTCGGGATTGGCCACGCTTGGTTTGGTTGTTTTACAGGCCATCAGACCCTAATTGATTGATTTTTTGCAATCAGCTAAAAGGAGAAGTAGTTATGTTCAATATCCTAACGGAACAAGGGTGGGCATAAAAGATTTTTGTGGTTCAACAAATATCCCAAGATTGAGTTTAGATCTACTATTTTTGTGAGTAGGAAACCGGAGAGAAATTGCATGAGCGCCCAAGCATGGATTGGAATTGGATCTGGATTGGCTACCATTGGGCTAGTGGTTGTCCAAGCTATAAGATTGACAAACTAGTGAAATCTTGTCCTTGAATCATAAGCTAAGTTTTTAATTAGTATTTTTTGATTTATTAAAAATCTTAATATGAATTTCTACAACGACTATAAGTAAGTTAGATATGGAGAAAGCGAATGATGAAATAGATTTATTAATTTTATCAAAGACGGTTTGGTTGCAAAAATCAAAACTAATAGCGATTAGTTCAATATTTATATTCGCTGGTATATTCATTGCGATTGTTACCCCAGCGCAATTTACTGCTTCTAGTACATTCATACCCCAGACAAGCGAGGGTGGGAATGGTGGAGGTAGCTTAGGTGGCATAGCCGCTTTAGCAGGAATAAGTTTAGGAGGTATGTCATCAAGTGATGAGATATCTCCTAATCTTTATCCAAAAATCGTAGAATCAGAGAAGTTCAAAAGTATGCTCACCAAAGTGATGGTTAAAGTTCCAAATGCGAGTTCAGATGTAACTTATTCAGAATATTACCAAAACTACTGGAAGCCTTCTTTTGGAGATTTAATAAAGGACTATACCTTGGGATTACCAGGAAAATTAATTGGATTAATCAAATCAGATCGGCAGGATTCAACTATTCAAGGTTTAGATATTGGTATAAAACAATTTAGCCTAATAGATCAAGAAGATTTTGAACGAATTAGCGAACAGTTATCGGTTAACCCAGACAAAAAGGAGGGATTTGTTGAGTTGAATTTTACAATGAATGATCCAGTTATAGCTGCTCAAATGGCATTTAGTGCTAAGGCTTTATTACAAGAAGAGATAATTAGATTTAAGATTCAAAATTCTAAAGAACAATTGTCGTTTATTCAGGAAAGACTAGAAGAGCGTAAGTTGGAGTTTGAATTAATACAAGGCAAGCTGGCGAAATATAGAGATAGTAATCAAAACATAACGTCTGCTTTGGCAAAAAATAACTTGGAAGAGCTTCAGGCTGAATACAATTTGTCTTTAGAGGTGTATACTGAACTTTTAAAACAACTTGAACAAGCTAAATTACAAGTTAGCAGAGATACCCCAATATTTATGACTATTAGACCCGTAGCAATTCCTAATATAAAGGCATCTCCTAATAGATTTTTGATTGTTCTGACTTGTGCATTTTTAGGTTTGTTTTTTTCATTAGGGATAATTTTTGGTAGTCAGTTTTTCATAAACTTGAAAGAGCGCTGGCATCAGGAGAGTTAATAAGTTTTTATCTCTGCACACTTTGATATTTTTGAATCTTAATCTGTAAATATGTTAATAGTGTATTCACTATAAAAGTTATTCTCAATGAGCTCATCGCTAAAAGAAGTATCGGATTTTATTAAGCTTCAATTTAAGACTAAGGAATTTATTGCTCTTCATGAACCCGTGTTTATTGGTAATGAGAGAAAATATGTTCTTGATGCAATTGATTCCACTTATGTGTCTTCCGTAGGTGCCTATGTGAATCGATTTGAAGAAATGATGACCGATATCACTGGTGCCAAATACGCTGTTGCTACTGTAAATGGCACTAGCGCATTGCATATGTCATTGATAGTTAGTGATGTTAAAAAAGGTGATGAGGTACTTACCCAAAGTTTAACATTTATTGCTACGTGCAATGCTATAAATTATTGCAACGCTAAACCTACTTTCATCGATGTGGATAGCGATACACTTGGTATGTCACCGCTGTCTTTACGTATTTTTTTAGAAAATAATGCAATAATGAGAAGTGATGGCTTTGCTTATAATAGAGTAACCAATTCTAGAATTAAGGCATGCATTCCAATGCATACTTTTGGATTTCCATGTAGAATAGATGAATTAAGGGATGTTTGTGAGTTATGGAATATTGTATTGATTGAAGATGCAGCTGAATCATTAGGTAGTTATTATAAGGGGCTACATACGGGCAATTTTGGACGGATTGCCGCATTTAGTTTTAATGGAAACAAAACAGTAACATGTGGTGGTGGTGGAGCAATTGTTACAAATGATAAAAGTATGGCTCAACTTGCTAAACATCTAACTACTCAAGCTAAGGTACAACACCCTTGGGCTTTTATCCATGATCAAATTGGCTATAATTACAGAATGCCTAATATTAATGCTGCTTTAGCATGTGCTCAACTAGAGCAGTTGAATAAGTTTGTTGAGGATAAAAGGGTATTGGCAACTCTATATAAAAATGCATTTTTAGGTTTAGGAATATCAATGTTATGTGAGATACCTGAAGCCAGAGCCAACTATTGGCTCAATGGTCTGATTCTCAAAGATAGGCAAGAACAACAAGAGTTTTTGGAGTACCTCAATCATAACGGCATTATGGCAAGACCATCATGGGAATTAATGCATAGGTTAGAGATGTTTCAAAACTGTGCAAGAGGAGATCTTCGGAATAGTGAATGGATTGCAGAGAGATTGATAAATATTCCTAGTGGCGTTCGGTTAAGTGGAATTCAGAAAAACTGTGCTGCTAATAGAAATTGAATTTTATTGAAAATAATATTTCCAAGAAAATATAAATATGAAATATTGCATAATAGGAAATGGGGGATTTAGCAAGGAAATATTAATTCTGACCAAAGAAGTATTTGGATCAACTTCGGATTTCATAGGTTTTATAGATATTAATTCTAGTGTATCTGAAGTTAAAATTGGTAAAAATTCATATCCTGTATTTGATGAAGAAGTAATACTTTCAAATTTAGATTGGAAATGTGACATGTATATGGGCCTTGCGGACCCGAATAAAATTTTTAAGATCAAAGAAAAATATGCGAGGTTCAACTTTCCTAATTTAGTTCATCCAGATGTAAAACTTGATGAGGACTACGTGGAACTATATGAAGGTAATGTTATATCCGCAGGATGCATATTTACAGTTGATGTCGTTCTAGGTTCATTTAATGTCTTTAATACTAGAGTCACTATAGGACATGATGTTCAGATTGGTTCATTCAACGTTTTTCAACCTAATGTTCAAATTTCTGGTTTTGTAAAAATTGGAGATAAAAATACTTTCTGTGTTAATTCATGTGTTTTGCAATTAAAAACTATTGGTAACAATAATATGTTAGGTGCAAATAGTCTGTTAATAAAAAGCATAGGTAATGATAAAAAATATTTCGGCCTTCCAGCCACAAAAATTTAATTTAAGTGAGTATGAAAATAGATGATTTTATTGGTAACATTAAAGACCAATTTGATGAGCCTGAATCAATGAATTTAACTCCTATGTCAAACTTCAAAGAGGTTGAAGAGTGGGATTCAATCGTAGCTATTTCGGTTATAGCAATGGCAGATTCTGAGTATGGAATTAAATTAACCGGAGAGGATATTAGGAATTCTAAAACAATCAATGATCTGTATATAATAATGAAAGGAAGATGTTAACCCGCTCGCCTTTTTCTTTAGAGGGTAAAAATATTTTGATAACTGGAGCGTCTTCAGGCATCGGTAGGTCATTAGCTGTCGAGTCTAGTTTATATGGTGCAAATGTGATAATATGTGGTAGGAATGCAGATAATCTTCAGTATACATTTGATCAATTACATAAAGGTTTAAATCAAAAACACGAGCAGTTTATTTTTGATTTAAATGACGAAGACGCTACTCTTAATATTTTGAGTTTAAGTGTAAAAATTGATGGTTTGGCATTTGCTGCAGGCAATGATTTGATTTTGCCATTTAAATTTATTTCTAAGACTAATTTAAAGGATTTATTAAATGATAATCTAATTGGTAATATTTCATTATTACAAGTTTTGATTAAACACAATAAAGTTGCGGCTAAATCATCAATTGTTTTTTTTAGTTCTATTAATGGAACGTTAATTGGATCAAGGGGTCATAGCTTATATGCTGCTGCCAAGGGAGCTATAAATGGTATTGTCAAATCATTAGCTAATGAATTATCAAAAAGAAAAATTCGAGTAAATGCAGTTGCACCTGGCTTGGTGGAAACTGGATTATTTGAAGTTAATAAAGAATTGATTTCAGATGAAGATATGGAATCTTACAGAAAAAAGTACCCCCTAGGTTTTGGTATGCCCGAGGATGTTTGTAACCTAGTTATTTTTTTATTATCCGATGCGTCTAAATGGATTACCGGACAAATAATTGTGATTGATGGAGGAGTAACATTAAACTGATAATTATGGAGAAATTGTTTAACAAAATTAATATTTCACATATATCTTCCGCTATTCCTGCAAATTCACTTGACCTTATACAGTTTTCAAAAACTTATGGAGATTCTGAGGTAAGAAAAATTATGAATAGTACTGGAATTTCAAAGGTTAGAGTTGCTCCGGATGGAATGACTTCCTCTGATCTATGTGCATCTGCGTTTACTAATATTCTTGAAAATGATAATTTGGATCCAAGAGAAATTGATGCAGTTGTTTTTGTATCACAAACTCCTGATTACCGATTACCTCAAACATCCAATATCATTCAAAACAGATTTGGACTTCATAATGGGGTTATTTGTTTTGATTTACCAATGGGTTGTTCAGGCTACATCAATGGTCTTTTGCAGGCATCTATGTTAATCGCTTCTGGATGCAGAAAAGTGTTGTTGATGGCAGGTGATACAACTACAAAGTTGATTAATAAAAATGATAGATCTGTGTCAATGGTTTTTGGAGATGCTGGATCTGCAACAATAGTAGAACCTGGTAATAATGATTTATATATTAACGTGTGTTCAGATGGCTCTGGATCTGATAAGCTTATTGCTGAGGGAGGGGGCTTTAGGTTGCCTTCTAGTGATGTAACAAGAGAAGTTTTGGAAGTTGAGCCTGGTATATTTAGATCCAAAGATGATTTATACATGGATGGAATGGCGATTATGAATTTCGCAATTAGTGAAGTACCCAAGATCATTAAAGACAGTCTAAATTATTTAAATTGGAAGCCAGAACAGGTCGGATGCTATGCATTACATCAGGCGAATAAATTCATGTTAAATTATTTAAGAAAAAAAATGAAATTGCCAGTAGAAAACGTTCCAATATCATTAGATGGATTTGGAAATACAGGACCGGCATCTATTCCTTTAATGCTTTCAAGTTTAAATCATGGAACATCAGAAAAACAACAATTGGAAAAAGTAGTTATGTGTGGTTTTGGGGTAGGGTTATCGTGGGGAACGGCTTGCTCTAATTTGAGTAATACTAAATTTTATAAACCAGTAGAATTATGAATAAAATTAACCGTGAGAAAATTTCTGAATTAGTATTCAATTGCATAAAAAATTTTCAGGAGGAATATGAACAGGTTATTGACTTTTCAGAAGGTGAGCAAACGAGGCTTTTTGGAGGTAATGGACAGCTTGATTCTTTAGGATTAGTTTCATTAGTTGTCAATATCGAGGAAGATATTGAAAGTGATTTGGGTATTTCTGTGATATTAGCAGATGAGAGAGCAATGTCCAGAAGGTCAAGTCCCTTTTCGAGAATTGGAAATTTAATTGATTACATTGAGGAATTAGTTTCAAAATAAAATGAAGAAGAATCAGATAGTTTTAATCACCGGATCTAGAAAGGGAATAGGCAGGCACCTTTCAGAATACTTTCTTGCTCTTGGCAAACAAGTTATAGGTTGCAGTAGGTCCGAGTCTGATCTTGATAATGAATATTACACTCATTTTTGCCTTGATGTAACAGATGAGGTAGCCGTGAAAGAAATGTTTTCTCAGATTAGAAAAGATTACGGTCGTATTGATGTTTTGATAAATAATGCCGGAATTGCATCAATGAATCATTTTCTTTTAACTCCTCTGAATACGGTTGAAAAAATATTTATGACAAATTTCAACGGAACATTTTTATGCTCTAGAGAAGCGTCTAAGCTGATGAGAAAGAATAAAAATGGGAGGATTATTAATTTTTCAAGTGTAGCAGTGGCATTGAATTTGGAAGGAGAAGCTATTTATGCCGCAAGTAAATGTGCCGTTGAGCAATTATCAAAAGTAATGTCAAAGGAACTTGGGGGGCTAGGCATAACCGTTAACTGTGTGGCCCCTACTCCAATTGATACAGATTTAATCAAAGCTGTTCCAAAAAATAAAATTGAAGAGCTAATATCTAATCAGTCGATTAAGAGAATGGGTCTGTTCGAAGATGTTATTAATGTTATTGAATTTTTCATGGATGAGAAAAGTAGTTTTATATCTGGTCAGACGTTATATCTTGGAGGGATAATAAAATGAGTTCTTCGCAAAAGTTTATTGAATTAATCAAAAATTATGACTCTAGAATAGCGGTTGTTTTCAACAAAAAACAATTCACCTATAGAAGCCTGTATGTAAAAATTGATTTTTATAAAAATGTTCTATCAAAGAATAATATTAGTAAAGGACAAGTCGTCTTAATTGTCAGTGATTATTCTTTCGATTCAATTGCCTTATTTTTTGCTTTATCTGCAAATGGGAGTATTGTTATTCCTGTTACAAGTCAAAAATCAATAGAAATATCTGATAGAATAAATGAAGCAAAGCCAGAATGGATATTTAATTTACGAGAAGATAGCCTGTTAAACATAGATAAAAATTTTGATGTCGAACGTCATGATTTAATTAAAAGAATACAAAAAGCACAAGCCTCAGGTTTAATTCTATTTAGCAGTGGAAGTACAGGGAAACCGAAGGCTATGATTCATAATTTAGACTCTTTACTAAGTTCTTATTTAGAAAAAAAGCCAAGATCATTGAATTTTCTTGTCTTCTTAATGTTCGATCATATTGGTGGTTTAAATACATTATTCAATTGCCTGGCAATAGGCTCAACAATGACAATTCCTGAAAATAGAAGGCCAGATCATATATGTTATTTAATTGAAAAATATAAGGTCAATATTCTTCCATCTTCACCCACATTTTTGAATTTAATGTTAATTGGTAAATCATTCGAAAAGTTTGATCTATCAAGTTTACGAATGATAACTTATGGAACCGAAGCAATGCCTGAATCATTATTATTAAAATTAAAAGATGTGTTACCATCCATTAAGTTTATTCAAACTTTTGGAACTAGTGAAACGGGGATTGCCAAAACCACAAGTAAATCTTCTATAAGTACTTTGCTCAAAATAGATGATCGAGATCAGGAATATAAAATAGTGAATAATGAATTGTGGTTAAGAAGTAAAACTCAAATATTGGGTTATATAAATCATGATAATGTTTCATTTACAAATGACGGATGGTTTAAAACGGGTGATTTAGTTGAGGTTTTTGATGATGGCTATCTTAAGATAATTGGAAGATCGAAAGAAGTCATTAATGTAGGTGGAGAAAAGGTTTTACCAAGAGAGATAGAATCTGTTATATTGGAATTACCAGAAATCCTTGATTGCAAAGCTCAAGGCGTGTCTAATTCAATTACTGGACAGATGGTAGCTGTAGAGGTTGTAGTTAATAAGGAATATGATTCTGAGAATATTAAATCATTAGTTCGTAAACATTGTAGATCGAAATTGGCAGCTTATAAAGTTCCAGCAAAGATAAGGATTGTGGATAGACTAGAGTTTTCAGATAGATTTAAGAAAATCCGATCATAACGAGAAACTCTTTCTAAAGATGGAGAGGAAAAATAAACTGAAGGTAGCTATCGTAATCTTCATTTATGAAGCTGCATCAAGGCATTTCGCTAATTTGGTTAATTCTATAAATTGCCAAACTGATTCTAATTTTGAGGTTATTATATTCAATGATAATGCACAGATGCCTAATAAACATTTCAAAAGACTTAGATCAAAATATCGTATTATTAACTTAATTGACGATTCACCCTGTGGTCTGAGATTCCAAGGGTTTGAAATTTTGAAAGGTTTAGATTTTGACGTATACATATTTCAAGATTGTGATGATGAATTATCAAATAATCGTGTTAGAATAATCTCTTTTTTAGCAAACGAATATAAGTTAGTTGTAAATGATATCGATCTTATAAATATCTCATCAGAATTATATGAATCTAATATATGGAAAAATAGATTTAAGGGCTCACCCCTTTTCAAGTATGAAGATATTGCCAGCTATAATTTTGTTGGACTAGGAAATTCAACAATTCATAAGGACTTACTAGACTTTTTCCCAAAGCGTCCTAAATTAGATGTTGTAGCATTAGATTGGTATATTTTTTATTCAGTCCTTAAAAAAACTTTAATTTCGGGGTATTTCACTTCTTCATGCACAACGCTCTATAGACAACATCCAGAAAATGAAATAGGGATAGCAGAGTTTGACAAATTAAATCGAATAATAGTAGAAAAGAATAGATTCAATCAACTTATTGGTAGCAATTTAATAATTGAAGAAAAAACGACAAATGTCTTACCAACTCAAAAATCAAATAACTTTCCATTTTGGTGGGAATTAAAAAAGAAACAATGAATAAAATAAATCTGGGAAATAGAGTAATTCAAGACTATAAAGAGCCTTATATCATTGCAGAAATCGGTGCAAATCATAATGGTGATATGGATTTGGCTAAAAAAATGATAACCTCCGCAAAAGAATGTGGAGCTGATGCTGTAAAATTTCAATCATGGAGTCCATCCTCAATCGTATCAAAGGAGGAATATGATAGGAACCAAAAATACGATGATGGAGATAGAGGTAAAAAGCATTTTGGTTCTTTACGAGATATGGTAGAAAAGTATTATTTGAGAGAAGAGCAGCATTATGAATTAAAAAGCTTTTGTGATGAATTGGGTATAACTTTTAGTTCAACGCCATTTACAAAAACTGAAGTTGATCTACTAGAAAGATGTAATGTACCGTTCTTTAAAATTGCTTCTATGGATATAAATAACACTTATCTTTTGGAACAGGTCGCAGAAAAGCAAAAGCCGATTATTCTTTCTACAGGAATGTCAACCATTAGTGAAATAGATAAGGCGGTATCATTACTTCTTAAGAATAATGTCAAAGACATTGCCTTATTACATTGTATTTCAATTTATCCGCCACTTTACGAGGATATAAATTTGAATAACATAGTAATGTTAAGGCAAACTTTTGGGTTACCAGTAGGATTTTCTGATCATACGATTGGTACGTCTATTCCATTGGCAAGCATTGCCTTGGGTTCGTGCATAATTGAAAAGCATTTTACTATTGATAAAAATTTACCTGGTTGGGATCATGCTATCTCTGCTGATCCAAATGAATTAAGAATTATCAGGGAAGAAGGAGATAATATAATTCATTCGTTAGGTTCTTTTAGGCGAGTAGTTTCTCAGGCTGAAGAGGAGAAAAAATTGAAATTTAGAAGAAGTATTGTTTATGCCAGAAATTTGCCAAGTGGCCATTTACTAACTAAAAATGATTTATCTACTAAAAGACCAGGAACAGGATTGTCACCAGATTTAATAGAGTCCATCATTGGCCGAAAACTCAATGTTGATGTTGAAGGTGATACTTTGTTAAATTGGGATGAAATTAGTTAGAGGCTCTTATCAGTAAAAAGATAGTTTACATTTATTCTTTGGTATGTTGAATAACACAATTTTATATAATTCTGAGATGACATTCTTAGAATTTTTAGATGAGATGGATCAATCAGGAAACGGGTTTCTAGTTGTTATTGATTCAAATAGAAAATTAATTGGAATAGTGACAGATGGGGATGTTCGTAGAGCCATACTGAATAAAAAGAACGATACTATTAACAACGTAATTAATTTTTCTCCAATTACAGCTTCTTCAAAGTTATCTCACAAGGAGAAAATGTTGATTTTAAATGATATTAAAAGAAGGCAAATACCAGTTGTTGACGATGATAATATTTTGATAGATATTTTTTATTTAGATGATGATGAAATTCATTACCATAATAATTATGTGGTAATAATGGCTGGCGGACTAGGGTCTAGATTAGGCAATCTTACAAAAGAGTTACCAAAACCAATGCTCAAGGTTGGGGGTAAACCAATTTTAGAAAGAATTATATATTCATTTAAGGATTCTGGGTACAATAAGTTTATTATTTGTTTGAATTATAAAGGTGAGATAATCAGGGAATATTTTGGAGATGGCACCGATTTTGGGGTATATATCGAATATACAGTGGAAGAAAAAAGGATGGGTACTGCAGGTGCATTGGGACTAATAGATACAAAACTTGACGAGCCTTTCTTTGTTGTTAACGCAGATATTTTAACAAGTGCAAAATTTGATGAACTCATGTCATTCCACGTTAATTCTAATGCCGTTGCAACAATGTGTGTGAAGAAAATGCAATATCAATTTCCGTATGCTATTATAAAAGTCGATGATTCAAATTCAATAAAGGGGATTAATGAAAAACCTGTGCACGAATATAAAGTTAATACAGGTATTTATACTTTAAATCCTGAAGTATTGGCCGAGGTTCCTATTAATGAATATTTGGATATGACAACATTGTTTGAGTTAATGATTAACAAGAACCTTAAACTTCTAACATATGATTTTGATGAATATTGGTTAGACATAGGAAGAAAAGATGATTTCAAAAAAGCTAACCTAGATTTGTCAATTTAGTCTTATGAAAATAATTGCTGTTATTCCTGCTCGCGGAGGCTCGAAAAGAATACCTAAGAAAAATATAATTGATTTTATGGGCAAACCTATGATTGCCTGGACCATTGAAGCAGCTCTTAAGTCAAAATTATTTGATAGAGTTATAGTGAGCACTGATGATTATGAATTTGCGTCTATTTCAAAGGAATATGGCTGTGATGTTCCTTTTTTAAGAGATTCTAGTGCAGATGATCTAACGCCAGTTAGCATTGCAACTATTAGGGCAGTAGAGCAAGCTGAAAATTATTATAATGAAGAATATGACATTGTAATTCAATTAATGGCAAACGCACCATTAAGGAACGAAGTAGATATTATTCAGCACTATAAAAACTTTGTTGAGAACCAAAATACCTTTCAAATTAGTAGTTTTAAATTTGGTTGGATGAACCCATGGTGGTCTTTTAAGCTGTCAAATAATGGAAGTCATGAATGGATGCTTCCAGAGGGGGTTTCTAAAAGATCTCAAGACCTTCCCAATTTGTATTGTCCTTCTGGTGCTATTTGGATAGCGAATAAGAAACTGCTTTTTCAAGAGCAAACATTCTATGGTGAAGGCTTTAATTTTTTTGAGATTGATTGGAAATCTGCTGCTGACATTGATGATTATGATGACTTGGATTTTACCCGAGCGATTTATTATCTTCTAAACAACAAAGCCGAGTGATTTTTAATGTTCTCATTGTTGGTGCAGGGAATATTGCATCTGGATATGATGAAATTTCTTCAGATATGTTCTTAACTCATGCGCATGCATTTAAGATTCATGAGGGATTTAATTTAGTCGGATTCGTCGATAATAATAAGGAAAAGGCTAATTCGGCTGCAAAAAAGTGGAAAACTAGGGCCTTTTATACTTTGGAATCTGCCTTTGAATTTAATTCGAGGATAGATGTTTATTGTATAGCAGTCCCTGATAATTTACATTATGATTTTTTAAAAAGGGTTTATGACTTGAATCCAAAGTTAGTTTTTTCCGAGAAACCTTTGACCCAAACTCTTTCTGAATCTTTAGAAATTAAAGATTTATACGAAAAGAAGCAGATACCATTAATGGTTAATTTCAAACGCTCATTTATTCCGGAGTTTATCCAACTTGGGAATGAAATAAAAGAAGGGAAATTTGGCGTATTTTGGGATTGCTTCGGCTATTATAATCGTGGATTTAGACACAATGGTTCTCATTTATTGGATTTATTCGTTAGAATGACAGGAATAAATGATTTGACTTTGACTCATTTAATTGATCAAATTTGCGATTATTCCACATCCGATCCGTCATACAGTTTTGTTGCTAAATCAATGAATGGGTCTAATTTCGTTTTAAAAAGTTATGATGGTGAACTTTACCCTATTTTTGAGATGGATTTGCATTTTAGTGAAGGGCGAGTTAGGATCATAGATGCAGGAGAAATGATTGAAATTTATAGAAATAAACCTTCTTCCTTTAAGGGATTAGCTGCTATCAAACGTGATTTGTCAATTTCAACTTCTTTAAATCAATCGTTATTATTTTCTGCTCAAAATATATTTAATCATCTTGCCTTTGGTGAAGAAATTATTTCGTCTGTCGATGAGGTTATCCAAACGATGAGAATATTAGAAAAAATCAAAGTTTCAATTAAAAAGAATTATGAGTGAACTAGCAATTTTAGGAGGAGAGCCTGTTCGGAAAGCACCTTTTCCTAATAGAAAATCAATGGGTAAGGAAGAAGCGGCTGCCGCAACAAGAGTAATTGAATCCGATGTACTGTCTGGATTTGTGGGCGCAGCGGGTAAATTCTTTAATGGAGGGGTAGAAGTGAAAGAATTTGAGGCTTTATGGGCTAAGGAATATGGCTTTAAACATGCAATAAGTACAAATTCTTGGACAACTGGACTTCAAGTTGCTGTAGGTGCTGTTGGTATTGAGCCAGGCGATGAGGTTATTTGTTCTCCGTACACAATGTCAGCTTCGGCCACATCTGTGCTTTTTTATGGAGGGATACCAATTTTTGCAGATATCGATCCTAACAGATATTCTATAAACCCGCTATCAATTGAAAAGCTGATAACGTCAAGAACAAAGGCTATACTTGTAGTACACCTTTTTGGATATCCTGCAGATATGGATTCAATAATGGAAATAGCAAGAAGGTATAATCTTAAAGTTATTGAGGACGCTGCACAGTCACCGGGTGTTTATTACAAAAACCGCCCCGTTGGAGCTATAGGAGATATTGGGGGATTCAGCTTAAATTTTCATAAGCACATTCATACTGGCGAAGGCGGAATGCTAGTGACTAATGATGATGATATTGCACTAAGGTGTCAATTGATAAGAAACCATGGTGAAAATGCAACAGAATCATATGGGGTAGAAGATATTTCAAATACAATTGGAAGTAACTATCGATTTACCGAAATTCAAGCAGCCATAGGTACGGAGCAATTCAAAAAACTCAAGAATTTTCTTGAACATAGAGAGGTGCTTGGTAAATACTTATCGGATAGGTTAAAAGGAATTAAGGGCCTTAAAATTCAAGAACTAGAAGAAGGTACTACTCATTCTTATTACATGTTTCCAATAAGATTTGATAAAAGTCATTTTGGAGTTTCCAGAAACTTATTTCTAAGAGCAGTCTCTGCTGAACTTCCCAAGCCTAATTATTGGGATACTACACCTCTCGCTGAGGCTTATGTGAAACCACTTTATCTAAATCCAATCTATCAACAAAAGATAGCTATTGGGAAGAAGGGATTTCCTTTTAATTTTAATTCTGGCGTTGTCTATGATTATCCCAAGGGACTTTGTCCTGTCACAGAAAGGCTGTATGAGGAAGAACTATTGTTGTCTCCACTTGTGAGAGAAGGTATAAGTATTGAAGATTTAAAAGATTTTGCTGATGCCATAGAAAAAGTCGTTGCAAACATTGATGAACTTAGACAATCAGATCTGAATATATCAGGTGAGACACAGTTGTACGATGCAATTAAGGCAATTGACGAGAATGTCAAATAACTATGATTCCTTTAGGGAAAAGAAAGAATAGGGTAGTTTTTGCATTTGGAGACCCTGCTGGAGCAAAAGCATTAATAGCTTATTATTTGCAAGAAAAGGAGGCATTCAAAGAAGGGATGTTATTGAGTGACAGGTATCATTCTTTCTATGCCAATATGGGAGTGGAAGTTAAAGTTTGTAAAAGAGATAATATAAAAGTACTGCTTGATAACTTTAAACCAGATATTATTTGCACGGGCACGTCCGTTCCAGAAGGCATAGAGCTAGAATGCCTAAGGTATGGCATGAGCAAATCAGAGATTTTCACCTCAACATTTGTGGATCATTGGACTAATATCAAACTTCGTTTTTTATCTAATCATGGTTTGATATTCCCTGACAGAATCTGTGTTATTGATGAATTGGCAAAGCAGAAATGCCTTGACGAATCCATTCCCAAAGAAAAAATTTCGATTATCGGTAATCCTTATTATGAATACCTTAAGCACTGGAAACCTTCAATATCGCGCATTGACCTTTTTGCGGAACTAGGACTTTTAGTTCAGAATAAGTATGTTTTATATGCTCCAGAGCCATTAAGTACTTTTGGGTTAGAGAAGAAGTATGGTTTTGATGAAATTGATGGATTGAACTTACTTTCGACTATTTTCTCAGGAGAAATCATTCATGCGAATATCTTTTTAGTCATCAAATGTCACGCTAACCAAAATATTGACCTAATTTATAGATGGTTACAGGAACAAAAAAATCAAGTAAGGCACAGGGTTGTTATTGTAAAAGATTTTGAAATAAACGCACTGATTTATTACTCGGAACAGGTTTTAGGTTTTTTTTCTAACAGCCTGCTTGAGGCACAAAATATGAATAAAAATGTAGGCAGAATACTTACACTCTTGAAAGATTTCAGCTTAGATCCCATTGCAGAACTGCAAGTTGGTCGGAGCCTGTTGAGTGTTGAGGAATTAACGGAATTTATAAGCGAAAACAATGGAATATAAAGTTGACGAGAGAAATATTTTCTTGAAAGGCAACAAAGTTAATCTAGTCGCCTTAACTGAAGCTGAAGTAGAATATTCAAACTGGTTTGGATGGTTTAATGATGAAGTTGTTTGCGAGACACTGCAGAAGCATTATTTTCCAAATACCAAGGAAAAGCAGATGTTATTTCTTAAGAGCCAAATGGAAAATGAAAATAAGAGCCTTCAACTTGGAATTGTTGATAAGTCAGGGGAAAAGTTACTCGGGATAACTAGTTTTTATTCTATTGATTTTATTAATCGCAAATGTGGCTTCTCAATCGTAATGGGTGAGTTAGAAGGGAGGAATGTTTCTTTATTCATTGAAGTAGGCCGACTTATGTTTCGACACGCGTTTTATACTCTTAATTTGAGACGAGTTTACGGAGGAAGTATTTCGAAAGGGTTAGTTTCTTTAATGTGTAGAAGTTTGGGTTGTGCGGAAGAAGGTATAGCTAGAAATGATATGTTTAAGAATGGAAAGTATCACGATATCTATCTTTATGCCGCGTTAAAAGAAGATTTTAAATATTAGGATAATGTCAAGATATAGTGAAATTCAAATTGGTGATCGTGCAGAAATATCACATGAGATAACTCAAGAGGACATAGCAAGATTTGTTGATCTTACTGGCGATGACAATAAAATACATATTGACAATTCTTATGCTAGTAAAACGGTTTTTAAGAGGCCGGTAGCTCATGGTATGCTGAGTGCGTCCTTTATCTCGACTATAATTGGAACCAAAATTCCAGGTGATGGAGCTCTATGGTTTTCTCAATCTTTAGAATTTTTGATGCCTGTTAGAGTTGGTGATGTAATAAAGGTTATTGCTCAAGTCCGTTCAAAAGATGATCGCTCTAATTCAATAGAACTTCAGACGGATATTTTTAATCAAAACAAAGAAAAAATTATTCAAGGGACCGCAAAAGTCAAAGTAATAGAACAAGAATTAACCACAGTCGACCTCACTGAAGAGGTAAATGAGAGAAAGGTGGCACTGGTGATAGGGGGAACGGGTGGAATTGGTTCAGCTACTTGCTTGAAACTTTCAAAGATGGGTTTTGATTTGGCGATTCATTATAATTCGAATAGGATTGAAGCGGAAAGACTAAAACAAATTATTCTTAAAGAAGGTAACAGAGCATTTTTGGTGACTGGTGATATTCTTTCAAAAGCTGATATAGGAACAATGATCCAAGCTATATCGAGAAGATTAGGAGATGTTGATGTTGTAATCAATTGTGCAACTATCAAAGTGCCTTCTATTAAACTAGAGCATCTAGAATGGGATGATTTACAAAAACAACTCGATATAAATATTAGGAGTAATTTTGAACTTGTGCAGAGCGTTTTACCTGGGATGGTTAAGAAAAACAGAGGAAAGTTTGTGTTTTTGACTACTGAATATACTGAGAGTGCCCCTCCTGCTAATTTTTTACCTTACGTGATGGCTAAGAGTGCTTTAAATGGGTTCGCAAAGTCCTTGGCAGTTACTTTAGCAAAGCATGATATAAATGTAAATCTTGTTTCTCCAGGTATGACTGAGACAAATTTAATTTCAGATATTCCAGAAAAAGCGAGAATGCTTGCAGCTGCAAAAACACCCTTAAGAAGGTTAGCTAAATCAAGCGATGTCGCTAATGCTATTGGGTTTTTGGTATCCGATGATTCAGGTTATTTGACAGGGGAAACGATTAGAGTAAATGGGGGTAAGGTAATGCTATGAAAGAGTTAAAGTTTTCAGAAATTGTGCGTTTGAATAATGAATTGAAAAATACGAGTAATGCCTACTCAATTGCTATACTTTCGAATATAACAGTCCATCAGATTAATCCGATTTTAGAATATGCTTTGAAAAGTGAAAACATAGACGCTAAATGTACAATTGGTGACTATGATAACATTGTTCAAGATAGTAAAACGTTTTCGGATCGAAAATTGGTTGTAATATTCTGGGAATTGGCTAATCTGATCGATGGTTTTCAATATATATCGAATGACCTTAGTTCCCTAGAGACAGAGCAGTATTTGACACGATTTAAATCTGAGATTGACTTTGTTTTCAAAAACCTATCGACTACGTCACTAGTAATTTTAAATAAATTTTCTACTCTAATTTTCAATCATCATTTTTCTGGACGAAATAATTTTGATCAACTCTGCCAAGAGCTTAATAATTATATTTTGAAGAATGCGCCCGCCAATGTTGAAATTGTAGAAATTGATAGAGTTATAGCTTCCGTCTCGATAGATAAAAGTGTCAACTTCAGAGATTTTTACTCCTCTAAAAATCTATATTCCATAGACTTTTTGAAATCGTATGTTGGATTTATAACTCCAATAGTTCGATCGGTTTGCGGTCTCTCGAAGAAAGCTCTCATTCTGGATTGTGATAACACTCTTTGGAATGGAGTCATTGGTGAGGATGGAATGGATGGAATAATTATGTCTCCATCCAAACCAAAAGGAGTTGTGTTTCGTGAAGTACAGAATATTGTAAAGCATTTGTCTAAAAAAGGGATACTAATCGGTTTAAATAGTAAGAATAATATTGAGGATGTAGAGGAAGTAATTATTAATCATCCCGACTTTTGGCTATCCAATGAGCAAATTGTAATTAAAAAGGTCAATTGGAAAAACAAAGCAGAGAATCTTAATGAGATAGCTAAAGAATTGAATATTGGGATTGATAGCTTGGTTTTTATTGATGATTCTGATTTTGAAATTAATCTTATTAATGAGTATGTCCCCGAGGTTTATACGATCCAAGTTCCTAAAAATATTTATACCTATCCTGACATGATAAGGAGCAAATTAAGCTTGTTTTTTAACCGTGGAATATCGGAAGAGGATGTGAAAAGGGTTAGGATGTACAAGGAACAAAGCGAGAGAGAATCCATAAAATCTGGATTTGAAAATATGGAAGAGTATCTCAGATCTCTTCAGCTTGAAATGACAATTCTAATTGATGAGCAAGAACTAGTTCCAAGAATTGCTCAATTAACTCAAAAGACGAATCAATTTAATTTAACAACTAAGAGGTATACAGAATCTGATATTTCAAACTTTTTAAAAAGTAATAATCATTCGGTCTACGCATTTCAGGCATGTGATAAATTCGGTGACTTTGGAACCACAGGGGTTAGTATTTTGGAGATTGATGGAGATAAAGCAAGAATTGATACTTTCTTGATGAGTTGTCGCATTTTGGGAAGAAAAATTGAATATAGGTTTTTGGAGGAAATTTTTAGAGATCTTAAAAATCTAAATATTAGTCAAGTTGAAGCCTCATACTTAAGTACTGCGAAAAATGTCCAGACAAAGGATTTCTTTGAGAGTGCAAAGTTCAACTTGATTAAAGAAAATGAATCCGAGAAGCAATATCTGCTTAACTTGGATTTAATTCAACAAGGAGAATTTGATTTTATAAAAGTTAAAAATGGAAAGTAAAGTAAAAGAGATTATGTCTGCAATTTTTGAAGTAGACATTTTAACAATTGATAACTCTAGCTCACCTGATACGATAGAGAAATGGGATTCTTTAGGCCATATGAATTTGGTAACCTCTTTGGAAGACGAACTAGGGATCATTTTTGAAGATCATCATATTGAAGAGATGTTGAATTTTGGACTAATCATGGAAGTACTTAAGGAAGTTACTTCCGATAGATAGTATGAAATATTGCAAAAAATGTTTGCAGCCAGATACTCGTCCAAATATTCAATTTGATGAACATGGTGTATGCCCTCCATGTAACTATGCAGAGGTTGTTAAAAATGTAGATTGGGCTGAAAGAAGAACCCATCTGAAAGATATTGTCGATTTTGGGAGAGCCAACAATGACTCTGGTTATGATTGCATCATAGGCGTTAGTGGAGGTAAAGATAGTACTAGACAAGCTGTTTTTGTTAAGGAAGAACTTAATATGAACCCTTTGTTGGTTTCTTTGAATTATCCTCCCGAACAAATGACTAATCGGGGGGCACACAATATTTCCAACATGATCTCCCTTGGTTTCGATACTTTGAGTATTGGCCCTGCCCCTCAAACTTGGAAACGACTGATGAGAGAGGGTTTTATAAAATACGGAAACTGGGCTAGATCTACAGAATTATCATTATTTAGTAGTGTTCCAAGGCTTGCAGTGGCATATCAGATTCCGTTAATCCTTTGGGGTGAGAATCCAGCACTGACTTTGGGAGAGCAGGGTAATAAATCTGACGGGTTTGAAGGTGGCCAAATGAAACATGGTAATACACTAGCTGGAGGTAAGTTTGAATGGCTTCTTTTGGACGGGATTAAACCAAGTGAAATTTTGCAATACAGATATCCATTAGATGAAGAAATGGACAAGGCTCGTTTACGCATTATTTATCTTGGTTATTTTATGGATCAATGGACAAAGCTAGACAATGGATTGTTTGCGAGTTTAAGAGGATTGCAAATTCGTACAGAGAACCCGTCAGAAATGGGTGATACAATAGGTGTTGACTCTTTAGATGAGGACTGGGTAGTGCTCAATCAAATGATCAAGTACTATAAATTTGGATTTGGCAAAGTTACAGAGATTGTTTCGGAGGAAATGAGATATCGCGATATGCCGAGAGACACAGCAATTAAGCTTGTGAAAATGTATGATGGGACTTGTTCATTAAAAAATATTGAAAGTTTTTGTCATTTTATAGAAATTTCAATTTCTGATTTTTGGAAAGTTGTAGATGGATTCGTGAATAAAGATTTATTTGAAAAGAATCTAGAAGGTAATTGGGTGAGGAAATTTGAAATTATATAATTGATGCATAAAAGCAAAAGTAAAGTAGTAGTGATTGATTATGGTGTTGGCAACACCATTTCGGTTTTTAATGCCATTCGCTTTCTTGGTTATAATGTTAAAATTTCGAGATCAGAGAATGAAATTGACAATGCAGATGCATTAGTAATGCCTGGAGTAGGTGCTTTTAAAGAGGCTATTGATAATATTAAGTCTCTAAACTTAAAATCAATTCTAGATAAGAATGCACTTCAATCAGGAAAGCCTGTATTAGGAATTTGCGTAGGTATGCAGTTAATGGCGTCATTTTCTGAGGAAAATGGAAAACATGATGGTTTAGCATGGATTCCTGGCGAGGTTAAAAGAATTACACCTCAAAATTTATCAGTTCCTCATGTTGGATGGAATGAGGTCATTGCGCGTTTTGATAAAGATGATTTGTTCTCAAACGCCATATCCGAAACGCCAAATTTTTATTGGGATCATGGTTATCATTATGATTGTGATGATAAGTACAAACTGGCGGTAGGCTATTATGGAATGGAGATTACGGCAGCAGTAAAGAAGGATAATATATATGGAGTTCAGTTTCATCCTGAAAAAAGCCAGACCAATGGTCTACGCTTATTACGATCTTTCTTCAATAATTTTAAAATAGTTTAAATGTTAAAAAAACGAATCATTGCTACATTAACTGTGCTAGATGGAATTGTCGTTCAAAGCATTGGCTTTAAAAAATACCTCCCAGTTGGCAGGCCATCTGTCGCTGTGGAATTTTTGAATAAATGGGGGATTGATGAAATAGTATTAACAGATATTTCAGCTAGAAGAAATCAGAAAAATCCGTCTTACGAAACCTATAAGGCACTTTCCTCTAAATGTTATGTTCCATTGGCAATTGGTGGCGGAATTACATCAATTGAACAGATAAGATGCTTATTAAATTCTGGAGCTGACAAGGTTTGTATTAACAGTTATGCGATCGAGCATCCCGAATTTATCACGGAGGCTGCCGAGATTTTTGGAGATCAGTGCATTATTGTCGCCATAGATTGCCAACTCGGTAAAGATGGCAATTACTATGTATTCAATCACTTGACGAGGCGCTTAACTGAAATACTAGCCATTGATTGGGCTAAAGAAGCAGCTAAAAATGGGGCAGGGGAACTGTTTATTAATTCAGTAGATCAAGATGGGGCCGGTACTGGGTTTGATATTGAGTTGAATAGAATGATTTCAGATATAGTTGGTATTCCCGTAATTGCCTGTGGTGGTGTAGGAAAACCTGATCATTTTCTTGATGTCATGACTAAAACCAATGTAGCTGCGGCTGCTGCTGGAAATTATTTTCATTTTACAGAACACAGTGTTAATACCACTAAGTCTTATTTAAAGGACAAAGGCGTCAATGTAAGACTAGAAACATTTGCCTCGTACATTAATAATGGGATATCTGAGAATAATAGACTGAAAAAGCTTGATGATGAATATCTAGAGCATCTACTATATGAAAAAATTCTGAAGGAAATTATTTAGAAATGAGATATTGTAAGCGTTGTCTTTACCCCGAAAATCATCCCTTAAACATCGTTTTTGATAGTGAAGGAGTCTGTAGTGGCTGTAGAGTCCATGAAGAAAAAGATGAGTTGGATTGGAAAATAAGAGAGATAGAATTAGAAAAAATTTTAAAAGGATATCAAAATAGTTCTGGAAATAATTACGACTGCATTATTCCAGTATCAGGAGCGAGGGATTCTTATTTTATAGTTCATACGATAAAAAATGTATATGGACTAAATCCACTTTTAGTGACCTACAATAAGCACTATAACACTGAATTAGGTATTCGAAATCTCGCCTACCTTAGGACCATTTTTAATTGTGATATGCTGACTATGACCGTAAATCCAGACACAGTTAAAAAAATAACGCGTGCCACGTTACGGAAAATGGGGAGTATGTATTGGCATTGTATTGCAGGGCAAACAGTTTTTCCTGTTCAAATTGCTGTTAAATTTAAAATTCCATTAATTATTTGGGGATGTCATCAAGGAATTGATCAAGTTGGTATGTTCTCTCATTTAGATGAGGTAGAAATGACTAGAAAATATCGCAAAGAACACGACCTAATGGGCTATGAAGCGGAGGATTTAGTCGACATTTTTGACCATGTTAGAGAACGTGATTTGGTGCAGTATTTTTACCCTGATGATAAGGAAATAGAGCGTGTAGGAATAAGAGGCATTTATTTAAATAATTACATTCGTTGGGATACTAAGGCTCAGCATGAGCAAATGATTAATAAGTATGGGTATGAAAGTGGGCATCAAAATAGAACTTTTGATTACTACAACGATATAGATTGTTTTCATTATTCTGATCTTCATGACCAAATAAAGTATCTTAAACACGGCTATGGAAAAGCCACGGATCATGCGACAAGGGAGATAAGATTTGGAAGAATGTCAAGAGAACAGGGTATCGATATAGCTAGTTCATATGTCAATAAGAAACTTGTTCATAGTGACCTATTTTTGGACTGGATGAAGATGGATGCAGATGGTTTAGACCTCGTGATTGATCAACATAGAAGTCCAAAGATATGGGAGCGGAACTTAGAAACTTGGGATTGGAAACTGATGGATTCAGTTAAAAATCATTTGAATGATTCAGGTGTAGATAATGTACGTCTCCCCGTTACTTCGGATTACGAATTTTTAATAACACCATCTAGGAATCCAGAAAATAGAGACAACCGTTATGTTTTGATCGGTAAAGGATATGTGGATCATATGCTTTGAACAAAGGTTAATTATCATACATTTTATTTTGTAATAATAATATCAACCCATAAATCTCCATGAGGTACGGAAATATTGACACATCAGACTTTTCTGAAAATGAGACGCTTTTCTTTATAAGAATAAAAGGTAAAGAACAATTTTTCAAGAAAGTATACGGTGAGGAAGTGATTAAGCAACTTTTTGGTCACTTCAATAAATTCTATACTTTTTCGGAATATCCTAATGCCGATCACCACATAAACCTCAATAAGGTAAATTTAGCCGATTTTTCATTTCGGGACTTTGAGATATATAATGATTATGTACTGAAAGAGTTGCATAGCATCATTTTTAGGTGCCGTGGTTTAAGAGCTATCGACTTTCATGAGGCCAAAGAACTTACATTGCTTTGTGCTAAATATTTCATTGATTTATTCCGAAAAAAGCAATTTAAACTCATTGTTATTCACATAATAGACAATTATATATTAGATATTATGTATAGAATTGCGAAGAGTATGGGCATTGAAGTTATAGTAATCTCAGAATTTTTTATTTCTGGTTATAGACGACATACAATTTATGGCGAATACAATTTTTCACAAGAACCAACACTTACCGAGCTAAACTATGCCGAAAAGTACTTCGAGAAAAAGGAGAAATCATTTTGGCTAAAGGGTGTAAATAAACTTTACAACTTAAGATATTTCACCTATTTATATTTCAGTTATTACGCCAAACTAATCATAAGGTATTATTTTGGATACAAGTTATTTAAAAATAGAAGCTACGAATATCGTTTCGCATTTGTATTTAATAAGTTGAAATTGAACTATCTTAATGTTAATAAATATTTTGATAGAATCTCGAAGGATTCGATGATGGAAAATATTTCAAAATCAGTCTATCTTCCTCTTCACGTTTATCCTGAGGCCAACGTTGATTATTGGATTGGTAACCCGAATAATGCTGATTATTATTTCTCAATATTGGAGGCCATTGCTTTTTTCAGAGAGCGCAATATGGATGTTTACATAAAAGAACACCCTGGTTTTCTATATCAACGCGACCCGAGCCTCTATGCAAAAATGAAGAGTTTTGGAAATGTCAAGATTATACATCCTTTTGATCCTCTAGTTAATATGATTGATGAAATACCTAATATTTTGGTCTGGCATGGTTCTGCTGGAGTAGAAGGGTTAATGCAAGATAAAAAGGTCGTTGTTTATGATACTAATTATTATTCTGAGGGATTTGTTTCAAAAATGACAGATTTTGATTCTTTAAAGGCAATGGATGGTTGTACTAAAAGGAATTTTTTAAAATTCATTTTGAGTGGAGTAATAAAATTTGAGCCCTAGTGTTAAGATTTATATTTGGTAGGTATCTTGCTTATGGGTTTATTTTTATTGAAATATTAGTAGTTCCAGAGCTTTTGACTCCAAACAAGTATGCCAATTTTGAGTATTTGAAAAGTTTAGTTGCCCTTTCATCTTTAGTACTCTTAGGAAGCCACACTGGGTATATTTATTATAATTATACAAAGAGACGGAACTACTTCGATTCATTACTAAAAGTTGCATTTTTTCAGCTTCTGATAGTAGGTTTGGTGGTTGGGTTAGTTCAAAACTCATTGATTCTTTTTATACCAATTGTCAGTATGGGGCTCAGCGCAATTTTCGAGAAAAGGCTACAAATTTCAAGGCAGTTTTATTTAGCTATTCTATTTAAACCGTTATGCTCTGTTATGTTTTTGATATTAATACTGAGTTTTGACAAGATCTACCATGAATTTACGGACCAAATTGCAATAGTTTTAGGCTATTTTTTAGCGTTGATTTCATGGGAATTAATATCAAGAATTAATGGGGAATCAATGGGTTTGTTAAAGATTGCTAATGCCTTTTCAATCAACAGACTGGATTTTTATAAATTCTTTAGAATGGTAAAGACAGGGATAGTCGAGAATATGGCCACTATCGTGTTAGGACTTATCCTTTTTACTGATCGTTATGTCCTTAAAAATTATTTTGTTGCAGATCTCCCAGCTTATTCATTAGCATTCAATTTTGCGCAATTTGTATTTATTGGAATCAACTCTTTGACATATATTTTAGCGATTGATTTGAGTGAAAAATTTAGTCAATTGACAAGAAGCGAAATAAAGGGAGTTGCTAAGAAGAGTATAGGTCTTTATATGCTTCTTTTGATCGCTGTAATGCTATTAGCAATGGGTTATGATGCTATATTTGGAGCATATGAGTCGTTTCTAATTTATACCTTCATCTTGTCATTGTTTGTAGGATTTTTCTATGCTTTAAACACAACTAGTGTAATAGTCCTACTCGCCAATAAACAACATTTAGCAACAAGCCTTTGCATAACTGTGTTTTTACTAAATATAATTGTTTCATATATCTTCTTATTAGCAGAGTTAAGTCCTATTCTCTTTATTGTGAAAACAGTTGTGCTATTGGCAATTTGTGGCTTATCAATTTTTATTATATCCTTGAAGGTAATTAAAAAAGCATGATAAACTATTTCAAGGCCTTTTGGTTCCTAATTGTCCTTAAAGCGTTTACTGGGGTGCTCCTTTTAATTAGTTATGTGAAAGGAGTTGATTTGATATTTTTATTTAAGGTGCCACTGATATTAAGCATTCTTGTAATAATTATATTCCACATTCAATTTAAGATTTATAAAGGCTTTATTTTTTACTTGTTTTTGGTATTTACTATTCTTTCTGTTCTGGTCAGTATTTATTTTGGAAATGATTTGTCAATGAAGACAATATCTCATTTATATGGTGTGTTGATGGCAGTCTTTGGTGTATCATTCGGAAGGGCTTTTGCCAAGAATTACTCCAAAAAGATGGACTATCTGGTGGATAAGTATATTGGTTACTTGTTTTGGGTGAGTGCAGGTATTATGGTTGTGTACTATTACTTCTATTATGTTGCAGGGGTGATTGAGTATTTTGGTTTTGATTCTGAGCTGCCACTTGTAATTGCCTTTTTTTTAGGACTGAATAAGAGGTTCTATACTTTGGTTTCAATCCTATTGTTATTTTTTTCTGGAAAAAGATCTCCATTGATCAGTTCTTTGGTCATGGTACTTTTATTATGGAATAAGAACTTCAGAATTCTTAGCCCCAAGAGCTTCACTATTGCTGTTATAATTGGATCAATGGCTGTTGGTGGGGTTTGGTATGCTTATCAACGCGATTTCCTATGGCGGTACGAAAGCTTACTTTCGGTTGATCTTTACAATGAAGATAGCTTTTATATTGCAACAAGTGGACGTTCGGCTGAATTTGTTGGTGTTTATAAACATATGAATGCAGAGCCTGTTAGATGGGCTGTAGGATCGGGTTTGGGTGGATCGTATTTTATAGATATTATTAGAGGCGACTATGAAGAACGTTATCAGCACTATACTCATCTTTCTATACTCTCTTACGTCTTTTTATTTGGAGTAATTTTTACATTACTTCTTTTGACATATATGTTTCGTTTGTTTTATAAAAATTATAAATACGTGTCAAATAAATATTATCTAGCTTTGGTAGTGACTTTTATAGGAGCTTTTTTTGGTGCAAGTATGCTAGTAGACCCTACTTTTTGGGTACTTCTTGGAATAAATAGCTATATGGTCGTAGCTGGCAAGGATGATTTGATTGTGATAGGTAACGAAAAGTCTCAAGTCTAAGGAATACTCATCTACTCAAAGAATGCTTTGAAGATTTTAAGCTAATTAGATGATATATGAAATGATAATAACATTAAACACGAATGTGTGGCATAGTTGGAGCTTTTAATAAGAAAATTGATCGGAACGTACTCGGCCTCATAAAACATCGAGGTCCAGATGATACTGGTTGGTTTGAACATAAGAATGTTACCCTTGGTCATGTAAGACTCTCTATTCAAGATGTTAGTGAAATGGCTCACCAACCGTTTTTATCTAAGGATGGAAATACGGTAATGGTTTTCAATGGTGAAATATATAATCACTGGGAAATTAGAAAGGGACTCGAAGAAAGAGGAGTATCGTTTAAGTCGACTTCTGATACCGAAACCGTTCTTGAAGGTTATTTAATGTATGGCACTCAAATTTTTGAGATGCTAAACGGAATATTTGCACTCTGCATATATGACCTTATAACAGAAAGGGCTGTTTTGGTGAGAGATAGGTTTGGTGTGAAACCTTTGTATTACAGTTTTGTTGACAATGAATTTCAATTCTCGTCCGAGTTAAAAGCCCTTGAGTTTGACCCAAATGAATTGGACTATGAGTCAATTGCCAATTACATAAAGTTTCTTTGGTCTCCAGGTAAAGGAACTCCTTCAAAGGAGATAAAGAAAATGCTTCCTGGTGAGTATTCTACAATCTCCTATAACAATGGAGTAATCAGTACTGAATCAAAATTCATCTCCACAAAGACGTTCGATGGAACCAGGCATCTTGCAACTGAGGATGAACTAGTTGATAGCCTAGATGCTCTATTGGTTCAAGCTGTTCAGCGACAACTTTTGTCCGATGTTCCTGTAGGGTTCTTCCTTTCCGGTGGCCTCGATAGTAGTCTTTTGGTCGCGATAGCAAGAAAGTTACGTCCTGAGGAGGATATTCAGTGCTTTACTATTGATACTACCACCTTTGCTAAAAGCGAAGGCTTTAGTAATGATCTGGATTATGCTAGAATAGTTGCCGATCGCTTAGATGTCAAACTAGAAGTAGTGTCGTCAGACGTTGATATTGCAAAGGATTTTGATAGCATGATTTGGCATTTGGATGAACCTCAGGCTGACCCTGCTCCATTGAATGTATTGAACATCTCTAAGAGGGCTGCTGAAATGGGATTCAAAGTATTGATTGGTGGCGCTGGAGGGGATGATGTGTTTTCTGGCTACAGAAGACATCAGATGCTAAAATATGAGGCGAAAATTTCTAAGATACCTCAGTTTATACTGAATACCGCTGGTGGTTTTGCCAGTCTATTAAAACCTAGTACACCGAATAAACGAAGGATAAAAAAGCTTTTAGGGACGCTCAGAAAATCTAAGAAGGACAGACTATTTACCTATTTTGATTGGCTTGACTGGAGAACTGTAAAAAGTCTTTTTAAGGCAGATGCTAAAGAGAAGCTAAATGCACTCGATGAGTACGGTTTTTTTAGGTCCAAGATCAATGAGATCCCGAAAGAACACAACTCACTGAATCAAATGCTCCACTTGGAGATGAGCTCCTTTTTGGTTGACCATAACTTCAATTATACTGATAAAATGGGAATGGCTGCTGGAGTCGAAATAAGAGTGCCATTTTTGGATAATGACTTAGTTGACTTTAGTTATAAGATACCTCCGGAGCTTAAGCTTAAGAATAACGTCACAAAATATATACTCAAGAAGGTCGCAGAAAGGTATTTACCAATGGAGGTAATATACCGTTCTAAAGCAGGTTTTGGTGCACCTGTTAGAAAATGGATAACAGAGGATTTGTCAGAGTTGGTTGAATTAAGGTTGAGCAGAGCTAATATTGAGAAAAATAACATTTTTGAATACTCTAAAGTAAATGCGCTAGTTGAAAGCAATAAAAAAGGAGATATTGACGCATCTTACTCTATCTGGGCAATATTGGCCATAGATAGTTGGGTGAGACAGTTTTCAAAGGGAAGAAATAATTGATGAAGCAAATAATACAGGACCTAAAGACAGGCAAAACTATTTTAGAAGAAGTACCAGCGCCATTAGTAAAATCGGGTGCTGTTCTTATTAGGACTGAACGAAGCCTAGTTTCGCTGGGTACGGAAAGAATGCTTGTCGAATTTGGTAAATCTAATTTAGTATCTAAAGCACGTCAGCAACCAGACAAGGTTAAGATGGTGCTCGATAAAATTAAGACAGATGGCTTAATGCCAACCTTAGAAGCGGTATTTAGTAAGCTTAATCAGCCGCTACCTATGGGTTATTGTAATGTGGGCGAGGTTGTAGCTGTCGGTAAAGGGGTTAAAGAATTCAAGGTTGGTGATAGGGTAGCTTCGAATGGTAATCATGCTGAATTTGTATGTATTCCTGAAAATCTTGTTGCCAGAATTCCTGACAATGTATCTTATAGTGAGGCTTCATTTACGATCATAGGTGCTATTGGACTTCAAGGCATTCGACTTCTGAATCCAACAATGGGTGAAACTGTAGTGGTTATCGGCCTTGGTTTGATAGGTTTAATCACAGCTGAATTATTGATCGCCAATGGCTGCGATGTTATAGGTTTTGACTACGATCAAAGTAAAGTAGATATCGCTACGGCTAAAGGTATAAAAGCCATTAACCTCAGTGCTGGAGCTGATCAGGTGAAGATAGTTGAAGAGCATACCAATGGAGTAGGTGCCGATGGAGTGATTATTACCGCTTCAAATAAAACCAGCGACATTATTTCTAATTCGGCTAAAATGAGCCGAAAACGTGGGCGTATTGTACTTGTTGGTGTAATTGGCTTGGATATTTCAAGAGCTGATTTTTACGAAAAGGAGCTTACTTTTCAAGTATCTTGCTCATATGGGCCGGGCCGTTATGATGACGACTATGAACAAAAGGGACAAGATTATCCACTCCCATTTGTTCGCTGGACGGAAAAGAGAAACTTTCAAACTGTTTTAGGGGCAATTGCTAACGGAAAACTGGATGTAAAACCTCTAATTACCGAAGAAATACCACTCACTGACTTTGATAAAATTTACGGAAATATAGGCACTTCCAAATCTGTAGCCTCAATTTTAGTTTATAGTAATGAAGAAGAGACCCCAATAAGGAAAGTAGAAGTAGGAGCTGGAAAAGGAAAAGGAGGAGCTTTAGGAATCGTTGGGGCTGGTAATTTTACCAATGCAATGATTTTGCCTGCCTTGAAGAAAAACGACACTCCTGTTAAATACATTGCTAGCTCGGGTGGCTTAAGTGCTAAAACACTAGCGAACAAGTTCGGGGTCAATTTTGCCACTAGTGATTATAAAGAAATACTAGCGGATGATGAGGTTAAGTTGGTGCTGATTACGACACGGCATAACCTTCACGCTTCAATGGCATTGGCTTGCTTAGAGGCAGGTAAGCATGTCTTCGTTGAAAAACCATTGGCTTTAAAGCTTACAGAGGTTGATGATATTATTGCTCAGGCCGAAAAGTCGGAGAAGTCAGTAGTGGTAGGGTTCAATCGAAGGTTTTCTCCCCATATGGAGAAAATAAAGAAAGCACTAGGAGAAGACAGTGGGCCAATTAACGTGTGTGCCACCATGAATGCTGGTTTTATTCCTAAAGATGTTTGGATCCACGACATGGAAGTTGGTGGCGGTAGAATTATTGGTGAAGCATGCCATTATATAGACCTTTTAGTATACCTGACAGGTAGCCGAGTTGTTTCAGTTTGTATGAATGCTATGGGCAAGAATCCAGAAGAAAATACAGACAATGCTTCTATTCTTTTAAGGTTTGAAAATGGATCCAATGGAACGATAAATTATTTTGCGAATGGCGCCAAGTCATATTCAAAAGAACGTATAGAGGTTTACTCTCAAGAAAGAACTTTTGTGTGTGATAATTTTAGGATAACTGAAGGCTTTGGAGCCAAAGGTTTTGGTAAATTAAAAACCAAACAAGACAAAGGCCACGTAGAACAATTTAGACGTTTAAGCGAATTTGCTAAAAACGGAGGTAATCCTATTATCCCAGCGAATGAAGTTATTAACGTGAGTAAGACCAGTATTTTGGCAGTAGAAAGTTTAAAAATGGGAGCTTGGGTAGATGTGGACTAGACTGAAATTGATGATTAACACTGTTATCCACTTAAAACGGATTCAGGTTTTTTATCAAATATATTATAAGGTTAGAAATAGGGTCTTTGACCCTATTTCTTTTGGTAACCTTCGGGGCTATACGCCAATTCAGGATAGGCTTGTGCTTGCAGCCTTTCCTTTCAGTCCAGAGGCGACCAACATTGAATGGTTGACGGAGAAAGATTTGAAATTTTCTTTCCTTAACCTACCTCACGAATTCATTAGAAAGGTGGATTGGAATTATGAAGGGAAAGGCAAACTTTGGAACTACAATTTAAATTATTTCGATTTTCTTTTCGACCCGAAAACCGGTTCTGATTCGGGCAAAAAACTCATAAAAGATTACTGTGACAGCAATGATGGCTTGAAAGGTGGGCTAGAGCCTTATCCTATCTCCTTAAAAGGGATTAACTGGATAAAGTTTCTATCAATTAATAACATTCAAGAGAATGAGATAGACCAATGTCTTTATAAGCAGTTCAAAATTCTTGAGTCAAATTTGGAGTACCATATTTTGGCAAATCATTTACTGGAAAATGCGTTTTCATTGTTTTTTGGCGCCTATTATTTTAAGAACGATAGCTTTTATAGTAAAGCCAAGAAGCTTTTAATTACACAACTGGGTGAGCAAATTCTTTTGGATGGAGCGCACTATGAGAGGTCTCCAATGTATCACCAGATTCTGCTTTTTAGATTACTCGACACTATCAATCTGGTCCAAAATAATACTTGGCAGTCTAAAGAATTGCTGGAGGAGCTCAAGGCTGTGGCACAATCAATGCTGTCATGGTTGGATATGATGACTTTTAGAAATGGAGAAATTCCTTACTTAAAAGACTCCACAAAGGGAATTGCTCCTACAACCCAAGAGTTGTTAGATTATGCAAAACTATTGAACGTTGGCAGGAAAAGAGAGGTATCTCTTTCAGATTCTGGGTATAGGAAATTTTCTAATGAGAATATGGAACTCATTATAGATGTAGGGGTGATTACCCCTTCTTATCAGCCAGGACATGCGCATGCCGATGAGTTAAATTTTGTGCTTAATCTTAATGAGAAACCGTTTATTGTTGATGTTGGTATTTCTACTTACGAAAAGAACCAAAGAAGACAATTAGAAAGGTCAACTATTTCTCATAACTGTGTTTCTTTAGGTAACACCAATTCCTCCGAAGTATGGGGAGGATTTAGAGTTGCAAAACGAGCTCAGGTTCGTTTACTGTATGATTCGATCTCTGAAATTGTGGCGGAGCATAATGGATTTGCGCACAAAGGGCTAAGCGTTAAACGAAAATTCAGCGTTAGTCAAACCTCCATTTACATTGAAGATATCTTAAAGGGAAGCAGTTCATTGATCGAGGATACCGTATCTTCTCTTCATTTCCACCCGGATGTTGAGTTTAAAATTTCAGGAAATGATATTTTTGCAGATAAAATAAGGATTAAGTTAGAAGGCTTTCGTTCTTTTGCACTTGAGAGTTACGAATATGCTGATGGTTTCAACCGTTTAAAGGAGGCAAAAAAGTTAGTATTGAAACCGAGTGAAACAAACCAAATAGAAATTCAATATGTTAATTGATATTATTGCTGGGGCTCGCCCTAATTTCATGAAGATTGCACCAATCATTCACGCGATTCAAAAAGCTGAAGACAGCGGTTCAAAGCTGAAATATAGACTGGTCCACACCGGACAGCATTACGATAAGAAGATGTCAGGTGATTTTTTTGAGCAACTCAATATTCCTCATCCAGATGTGAATTTAGAGTCAGGCTCTGGAACCCAAGCGGAGCAAACTGCCAAAATTATGGTGAGATATGAGGCTCTTCTATTAGAAAAGCCTTGCGATTTAACATTGGTAGTTGGTGATGTAACTTCCACAATGGCCTGTTCAATTGCAGCAAAGAAATTAAATATTAAGGTGGCTCATGTAGAAGCTGGTATTCGCTCTTTTGATCTTTCGATGCCTGAAGAGATAAATAGAATGGTTACTGATAGTATAACGGATTACTTTTTTACTACCTCTGAACGAGCGAATAGTAATTTGAAAAGGGCTGGCGTTGAAGATGAGAGGATCTTCTTTGTAGGTAATACAATGATTGATACTCTACTTAAAAATCGGTCGCGCTTTATGAAGCCCGAGGTTTGGGATGAGCTAAAACTTAAAGAGTCGGGCTACATTGTGATGACCTTGCATAGACCTGCAAATGTTGATGAGGAACATAAACTAAAAGGTCTAATACAAGAGATTGTAGATCATTCTCAGGGAATACCTCTGGTTTTTCCAATTCATCCAAGAACCGCTAAGGTATTCGAAAACCTAGGGATCACACATGATAATTTACACTTGATCGAGCCACTTCCTTATTTGGAATTTAACTTCTTAGTGGAGCGAGCAAAGGCTGTGATTACCGATTCAGGAGGTATAACTGAAGAGACTACAGTAATGGGTATTCCATGTATGACCCTCAGGGATAATACTGAAAGGCCAGAGACTTGTGAACTAGGAACTAATGAGCTTTTAGGAACTAACCCAAAATCAATAGGACCATCAATGGCTAAATTATTTTCGGGGAGTTGGAAGAAGGGTGGGATTCCAAAATTATGGGACGGAAAAACTGCAGAAAGGATAATAGAATGCTTGAATAAATTATGAAGATACTTTATTTAACCTTTTATTTTGAACCAGACCTTTGTGCTGGTTCTTTTAGAAATACACCCTTAGCTTACGAGTTGAATAGAAAACTCAAAGATGGAGACGAGGTCCATGTGATTACTACCATGCCAAATCGTTATAAGTCTTTCAAAGAAGACGCCCTTGAGGTTGAGCAAAGAGATAAGCTATTTATTCAACGAATTCCCATTCCAGTTCATCAAAGCGGGTTTTTGGATCAAATTAATTCGTTCAAAACATTTTTCTTTAATGCATTAAAGTTGACCAAAGGAAATCACTATGATTTGGTTTTTGCATCCTCATCACGTCTTTTTACGGCCTTTTTAGGGAAGTATCTTGCGAAGATACATAAAGTCAACCTCTATCTTGACATTAGAGATATCTTTACCGATACAATGAACGAGGTACTCGAGAGCAAAATATTGAAAATGCTCAGTTTGCCTGTTCTCAGAAAAGTTGAAAAATATACCTTTAAAAACGCCACCCATATTAACCTTGTGTCAGGTGGTTTTGAAGGGTATTTTAAAAAATTCAAAAATCCATCGTTCTCATTCTTTACTAATGGAATTGACGATGAATTCTTAAATCTCCCTAAATCGCAAGAGAGAATTAGTGATCAATTTATCATAACCTATGCTGGTAATATTGGAGAGGGCCAGGGTTTACATAAAATTATACCCCAAGCGGCTAAGGCACTAGGTGATAATTATAAGTTTGTAATTATTGGAGATGGGGGTGCAAAAGGCAAACTAATAGATCAAATTAAAAAAATTGGAAGTACCAATATTGAACTCGTTGAGCCTCTGAGTAGAGCCGTTTTGAAGGATTTTTATATGAAGTCAGACTTTCTTTTTTTGCATTTAAATGATTTTAAGGCCTTCGAAAAGGTGCTTCCATCAAAGATATTTGAATATGGGGCCTATGATAAACCTATAATTGCAGGAGTTGCTGGTTTTTCAAATCATTTTATTCAGGAGAATTTAGAAAATTATATTCTCTTTGCTCCTGGAGATGTTGAAGATTTTGTGTCGAAGGTTAAGTCTTTTGAGTTCAAAAATCAAAGAAGATCAGCGTTCATATTCGCATTCAGCCGTAAGAACATAATGGAAAAGATGGCTGATAGTATAGTTGCCAGTGTCAATAAAGGTGAGCGGAATATATGAAGACAGTTCTTATAACGGGCGCATCTGGTTTTGTTGGGCAACGCTTCTGTGTCAACAATAAGGACAGATATTTAATAAAAACGGTTTCACTCCAGAATGCTCAGATCGAAGATTTAGATTTATCGGGGGTAGATGTAATTCTTCATTTGGCTGGAATTGCTCACCGAATGGACAAGACAGATGACTCACTTTATTTCCAAGTGAACTATGAGTTAACTAAGAAATTGGCAGAAGCCGCCAAACAAGCTGGAGTAGGTCATTTTATTTTTGTTAGCACAATAAAGGTATATGGAGATGATTATGAATTACTCACTCCAGAGACCATGTGTAGGCCAAATGATGCATACGGCAAGAGTAAACTCATGGCTGAAGCGGCACTTAAAGATTGGGAAACTAAAGATTTTATAATTTCTATTGTTCGTCCACCACTCATTTATGGACAGGGTGTAAAGGGCAACATGCAGAAACTTATGGGGTTGGTTGAAAATAGAAAATACATCCCTTTAGGGAATATCAATAATAAGAGAAGTATGCTGGGGCTGGATAATTTTGTCGCCCTTTTAGACAGGGTTATAGAAACCAGAAAGTCAGGGACTTTCTTAATTCAAGACTCTGAGCCAGTGTCTACTTCAAGACTAATCTCAGAGATTGCTAAAGGAAAAAACATTCAAATCAAGCTGATTTCAATTCCGTGGGTGGTGAGATATACGATTAAAAAAATTGCACCTGAAATATATAAGAGGCTATTTGGCTCTCTTGTAGTTGATGATAGTGCAACAAGGAATTTATTGAACTTTGAACCACCTTATTCATTTGAGGAAGGGATTCGGTTAATGGCTAAAAACAATTGAAATGAGTAAATTATTCAATATTGATCGATTTATATCAGAGTATGTAACTGAGAGAAAGGAAAGCCTTTTTTCAAATGATTTGTTGACTTTTCATGAAAGGCTAACAGAAAAAACAGAAGGAAGATCGGCTTTGGTTATTGGAGGAGCGGGGACTATTGGCTCATCTTTTATAAAAGCACTTCTGAAATTTAATATTAGTAAGCTTTACGTTGTCGATATTAATGAAAACGGTCTAACAGAACTAGTTAGAGACCTTAGAAGTTCTGTAGGGCTTAATGTGCCGGATGATCTGAAAACGTATCCGATAAGTTTTTCAGACCCTGTTTTTCAGAAGATGTTTCTCAGCTTAGGTCCTTTTAACATTGTTGCCAATTTTGCTGCTCACAAACACGTAAGAAGCGAAAAAGATCATTACTCGATCGAGGCGATGATTCAAAATAATGTGCTTAAGGCCAAAGGGCTTTTGGACTTGTTGGTTCAAAACCCTCCTGAATATTTTTTTTGCGTCTCAACGGACAAAGCCGCAAACCCTGTTAATGTTATGGGGGCGAGTAAAAAGCTAATGGAGGATTTAATTCTTGCCTACTCTGATAGATTACAAATTTCAACAGCGAGGTTTGCCAATGTTGCGTTTTCTAACGGTAGTCTTCCCTTTGGTTTCATGGAGAGATTGTCCAAACAACAACCTTTCTCAAGCCCATTGAACATTAAAAGGTATTTTGTGTCACCTGAGGAGTCAGGGCAAATTTGCCTTTTAGCTTGTCTTTTAGGTGATTCGGGAGAAATATTCTTCCCAAAGCTAGACTATAACAAGAACATGAAAACTTTTTCGTCTATAGCGATAAGTTTGTTAAAAGAATTGGGGTTTGAAGCAGATATGTGCGCAACAGAGGATGAGGCAAGAGAAAAAGCTACACAGCTGAAAGCCAACTCTAATTCTTACCCAGTATATTTTTTCGAATCGAATACCACAGGTGAAAAGTCTTTTGAAGAATTTTATACTGACGATGAGCAGTTGGATGTTGATAGTTTCTCTGGTTTGGGGGTAATAAAGAATACAAAAACGAAATCAGCAGAAGAATTAATGAAAATATTTTCTAATCTAGAATCAGCATTCAATTCAGAAACGATATCAAAGGCGAGTGTGATTCAGGTTTTGAAAGCTTATCTTCCTAATTTTGATCATATCGAAAAGGGTAAAAACCTAGATCAAAGCATGTAACTATGTATAAATTTTTTAAAAGGCTTTTAGACATTACCGTTGCTTTAATAGCAATAATAATTCTTCTCCCACTATTACTCGCAATTATGATAGGGCTTAAATTAACGGGTGAGGGGTACATATTCTATAAGCAGAAGAGAATTGGGCGTAATAACAAGTATTTTGAGATTCTTAAGTTTGCGACTATGCTTAAGGATAGCCCAAACATGGGCTCAGGCTCTATAACGTTAAGGAATGATCCTAGAGTTACCCCAATGGGTGGGTTTTTGAGGAAAACAAAGATTAACGAGCTGCCCCAAATATTCAACATATTATTAGGTGATATTAGCTTAGTGGGACCTAGACCCTTGGTCGATAAAACCTTTAACGCCTATACTGAAGGGGTTAGAAGTGTTATCTATAAAGTTAAGCCGGGTTTAACAGGTATTGGTTCTATTGTTTTCAGAGATGAAGAATCTCTAATTTCAAATAGTGAACTAGAGCCCCATACATATTATGAAAAAGTAATAGCTCCCTACAAAGGTGAACTAGAAATGTGGTATCAAAAGAATGCTTCTTTCGTCACAGATCTGAAAATCATATTTTTAACTGCGTGGGCTATTTTCAACGCTAATTCTAGTCTGCACTATCGTGTTTGGAAAACACTTCCACCTAAGCCGAAATTTTGATTAAGGCTTTAAGTTTCTATTTTTGAATTAAATCTATGATGGAGCAAATATTTTTAGTCGGAGGAACAACTTTTTTGTTAACATTTTTAATGTTCCCTGTCTTTATTAAATTCTTCAAAAGAAGAAACTTTTTGGATGATCCAGGGGGAAGAAAAATCCATACTGCCCGTACTCCAGCCATGGGAGGGCTTCCCATTTTCATTGGTTTCTGTATTACTATTCTGATTTGGGCACCTTTTGAGGTGCTTAGCGAGACTAAATATGTCTTGAGCGCGCTATCAATCATGTTCATTATTGGTTTCAGAGATGATTTAATTAACCTCCGAGCTTTTCAGAAGCTCTTTGGTCAAATTTTAGCAGCTTTGATTATCGTTACGGTATGTGACATTCGACTTATGTCTTTATATGGCTTGTTTGGAATTGGTGAGATACCAATTGCTCTAAGTTACATCTTATCAATTTTTACAATTATTGTTATAACAAACGCCTACAACCTTATTGACGGTATAGATGGATTAGCTGGTTCGGTTGGTGTGATTGCCTCAATATTTTTTGGTACTTGGTTCTTTCTAAATGATCAGAACTCCTTTGCGCTCATTTCTTTTGCATTTGCTGGTGGGCTCTTGGCATTCCTAAACTTCAATTGGGCGCCTTCGAAGATATTTATGGGGGATACTGGATCTTTATTAATAGGATTCTTTTTGTCTATCGTCACCATAAAATTCATTGATACTAATTCGATGCTTGAACCCTCTGAATTTGTTTTTGGTGGATCTGTTGGAACGGCCATGGCTGTTTTGATTTTACCATTAGCGGATACTGCACGTGTTTTTGTAAAGCGAGTCGCAAGGGGAAAGTCTCCAATGCATCCTGATAGAACACACTTTCATCATATCCTTTTGAGACTAGGGTGTAACCATGCCCAGTCCACGGGTATTCTCGTTACGGTGAATATTGTATTTGTATTACTTGCCCTTGTTTTGAAGGATTTTTCAGACGCAGTAGTAATTCCAGCACTTCTGGTGACTGTTTTCGCGTTGGGTACTATTCTTGAGCTTATCTTTAAGTCTGCCATTGATAAGCGCAAAGAGGAGCTCAAAGAGCGCAATAGGGCCGAGAGAAATGAAGCCAAAGTCATTTCTATTTCTAAGAATGCGGGTTAATCCCATTCACCTTTCATAAACCTTCTTTTATCCAATTATATCTTATCTTGCGAAAGATTTGTTGAAAATAGCTATGTCTAATAAGATGAAATGGACTTTTGCACTAGTCCTCTTTTTTTGTTTCCTGAATATGATTGGTCAGACTTTACCTGATTTTTCATCTATGAATATTGCTGAGCTTTCTGATACCCAAATAGAGTTACTGCTACAGAGAGCCAGTGCCGCAGGATACTCCGAGAAGGAGTTGCTTCAACTGGCCTCAGAGCAGGGGGTTTCAGTGGATGATATAGCAAAATTGAACTCTCGAATAGGCGTTGTAAAAAGTCAGCGCATGTCAGCGGTGTCACTTTCACCTGTGGGTGATAGTCGGCTAAGACAACCATATCGTGACTCTCTTATAAAAACCAGTGCCTATGAATCGGACGTTTTTGGCTTAGGTGTTTTTAAGAACAGCTCGTTTCTCTCTTTCCAAAATAATGTAAATGTACCTACTCCAGAGGACTACCGCTTAGGTCCTGGTGACGAGGTTTTTATAGATGTTTACGGGCAATCAGAGAGTTATTATCAAGCGGAGGTAAATCCAGATGGAAATCTCTTACTTGAGAATTTAGGCCCAATAAGTGTTTCTGGCCTAACAGTTAAAGAGGCAAAGCTAAAAGTTAGAACTAGACTGACTAAGGCATATACTGGTTTGGGGGGTAATGAGCCTAACACATTTTTATCCCTGTCAATTGGTCAACTCAGAACGATAAGAGCGAGTATAGTAGGTGCAGTAGAAATACCTGGAACCTATAGCATGAGCTCTCTCAGTACAGTTTTTAACGCCCTTTATGTAGCCGGTGGTATCACAGAAAGTGGGACATTAAGAGAGATCAAGGTGTATAGGGATAGCAAGCTAATTACATCAGTTGATGTGTATGATTTTATTGTTAACGGAAACTCTAAGAGTAATATTCTCCTTGAAAACGATGATGTAGTTATTGTGGGGCCATATACAAATCGTGTCATACTCAATGGTGCAATCAAAACTCCAGGTAGGTTCGAAATGAAGCAAGACGAGTCACTCATGTCACTATTAGAATATTCTGGAGGCTTT
>Ga0209223_10000663_pt1 | contig 39272 bp, 36 predicted proteins | sample COG_06_FD_184750 | JGI IMG/M metagenome (GOLD analysis project Ga0209223, IMG submission 184750) | Pelagic Microbial community sample from North Sea - COGITO 998_met_06 (SPAdes) (version 2) | ecosystem: Environmental > Aquatic > Marine > Neritic zone/Coastal water | place: Helgoland, sampling...
TTTTTTTTCATTGAAATGCTAAGTTAATTTTATTTAATTTAAAGTGGGTTATAAAAAAGTAATGAACAACCATTAAATAATAAATAAATTTTAAAATAAATTTTTAATATTATGATTGCTTGTTAACTTATAGTATAAAATAATTAAGGAAAATATTTTACTTAAGTTATTAAACATTAATTAACAAAAAAGAAAAAGCAAAAACCCAGTAATCAATGTTTTATATACTTATAAAAAGGGTGTTAGTATAAATAAATGTTAACAACAAAAAAGAAATTTCATGTTAATAATTGAGTTAATATTGTTATTAAATACATAACAAATAATAATAAAAGATAATTAAATTTAAAGTATTAGCAAGATAAGAGGGTTGTTAAATAAAATAAACAATTAATAAACAATTAATAAACAATAAGTAAATACAATGAACATACTTATTTCAAACGATCACGCTGGTGTTGAATTAAAAAATGCCGTAAATAATTTTTTAAAAGAAAACGGATATGTTGTGGAAAATCTAGGAGACAATTCCGGGAAGAGCGTTGATTATCCAGACATTATTCACCCACTTGCAAAAGAGATTTCTAATAATAAAGATAAAAAAGGAATTATAATGTGTGGAACAGGAAATGGCGTAAGCATGGTTGCCAATAAATATAAAGGAGTTAGGGCGGGGTTATGCTGGAGTAAAGAGATAGCAGAACTAATAAGAAAACATAATGACGCAAATATTTTAAGTTTACCCGCAAGATTTATTTCAATTAAAGAAGCGCTAGAAATTGTTGAAGTTTTTTTAGAAACGAGCTTTGAAGGAGGAAGGCATGAAAGAAGGGTAAATAAAATTAACAAACAGTGAGGTGGGAAGTTAAGTCTTGGAAGGAATTATCTATCGAAGAAATGGAACATGTTTTTACGCTTAGGTCTGAGGTTTTTGTAGTAGAACAAGATTGTGTGTATCAAGATATTGATGGTAAAGACAGACAAGCAAAACATGTTTTAGGCAAAGAAGGAAAAGAGCTAGTTGCATATTCAAGAATATTTGAACCAGGGGGTTATTTTAAAGAAGCCTCCTTTGGCAGGGCAGTTGTAAAAAAAAAAAAAAGAGGAAAAGGCCTTGGAAACGAACTGGTAAAAGAAACATTAAAAATAATGAGAAGCGTTTGGCCAAAGACAAAAGTTAAAATTTCTGCTCAAGCACACCTTTCAGCTTTTTATAACAAACACGGGTTTAAATCAAATGGCGAAAAATATTTAGAAGACGGGATCCCCCACATAAAAATGTTTTGTAAACTATAAATTATTTGTTTTTAATTTATCCAACAACAGGCCAAGTTCTAAAACCAAGTCGTTGGTGTTTGTAAAAAAACCAGTATTGTAAATTAACATGTAAGCACCGCTAAAAGGTATTTTGTTTGAGTTTTTTTGTAAAACAACTCGCAGCTGTCTTTTTATTTTGTTGCGGACTACAGCTTTTTTAAAATTACGCTTACCAACAGACACACCGCACCTAACGAGACTTTTTGAATCACTAAACCCTAAAACCCTTAGCAATAAATGTTTAGAACGAAAAGTTTTTCCTTGATCAAAAACAAGATCGATTAGTTTTTTACCCTTTAAACGGTTTAAAGAGCGTTTTTTTTTCATTTTTTATAATAAGTATTGTTTGTCCTGTCGATATCAGCCATATAAAAAGAAGGATCAACATCAATAAGAGTGATGTTTTCAATTTTTTTAGGAACTGTAAAAATATATTTTGGATTTGACCAAGACCAGTCTTTTTCAACATTCCAAGAAAAGCTATATGGATTTTCTTTTCCTCCCCTCATTAGCGTAATAGGGATGTAGTACATTTCTTTTGAACCGTCTTCAAACTCAACAAGTACGTCTAAAGGCATGGGCATCATTCCTTTGCGCTCCAAAACGATTTGCGTTCCGCCCTCGATAGAATTCACCTCGTTTATAGCATAATCTATTGTGTTGGCTGTCTGAGTCCAATCAGTTAAATACCACCGAAGCTGTATCCCAGAAACACGCTCCGCTATTCGGCGAATATCGTTAGGAACCGGGTGTTTAAACTTATACTCCTTATAATAAGATTGGAGCGTTTTATAAAGGTTTTCATTTCCTATAATATACCCAAGTTGTCCTAAGAAAACAGCCCCCTTGTTATAAGCGGTGCTTTCGTAGGCATAATTATAGTGGTAGCGGTTTGCGTTGGTGCTTTGAGGTTGTTCAACCCCAGACCTTGCTAGGTTCAAGTAACCATTATATGATCTTTGTAGCGGAAAAGGCTTGTTTTCTTTTAAAACATCATTAACAGCCAGGGTTGAGATAAAAGTTGTAAAACCTTCATCCATCCACTCATGTTTGGTTTCGTTCGTAGCCAATACGAATTGAAACCAAGAATGCGCCAGCTCATGTGATGTTACCCCCACCAAAGACCCAAACTTACGCTCACCTGTAATTAAAGTACACATTGCGTATTCCATTCCGCCATCACCCCCCTGAATGACAGAGTATTGCTTATAGGGATATGGCCCAACTTTTTCATTGAAATATTCCATAAGGCTGGCTGTAATAGGCTGGAGTTTTTTCCAGTTTTCAATAATTTCAGGGTTGTTTTTATAAAAAAAATGTAAATCAACATTGTTTGGTCCAGGGTAGACATCATGAATATAGTCGGTGTCTGCAGCAAAAGTAAAATCATGAACGTTGGGGGCTATAAAATGCCAAGTAATCTTACCTTTTTTTGTTTTAGGCTTTTTGCGGTCACTATAGCCTTTGCCAATTTCTTTGGCATTTTGAAGATAGCCACTCCCACCAACAGTATAGTTTTTGTCAAGCGTGATTTTAACATCAAAGTTTCCCCAGACACCATGAAACTCCCTTCCTGTGTAGGGGTCAGTATTCCAGCCGTCAACATCGTATTCACAAAGCTTAGGATACCACTGCGCCATGGAAAAGGCGATTCCCTCAGAGGAGTTTTTTCCTGCACGACGAATTAGGTCCGGCACATGCCCACTGAAATCTAACTCCAAAACAGTAGACTTTCCTGGCGAAATGGGTTCGTTTAATGTTACTTCTAAAATAGTTCCAGCCTCTTTTATTTTGGTTTTTTTACCGTTCTGCCTTAATGAAGAAACTTTTAAAAAACCGCTTTGTTCCAAAGAAAGAGAGTCTATATCAACTTTAAATCGACCGTTTTTATCTGCACCGTTTTTTAACCTAATTGCCATGTCGCTTCCTGGCTGAAAAGCATTGAAATACAAGTGATAGAAAACTTTAGATAGAGTTTCTGGAGAGTTGTTGGTGTAAACTAATTTTTGCGTTCCAAAATAGTTTGCGCTTTCCGCCTCTAGATCAACAGACATAGTGTAGTCTGCTTTCTGCTGCCAATATTGTGCGAGACTAAAGTTAAAAAACAACGAAAAAAAAAGTATTAAAGAAGAATGTTTCATAAACTGTATTTATATAAAAAATAAAAAGCAAAAGTAAGAAACTAAGAACTGAAAAGGTCATTGAATTTAAAAACTTTGTTCAAGCGCACTCCTTTTTCGGTCTTTTTCAAAGACACAACTTCGTTGTAGGCATCATGTTCTAAAAAAAGATAATAATCGTTTTCTGCAGCTTCCTTTAAAAACAAAGATTTTTCGTCCATAGTTAAAAGAGGCCTGGTGTCATAACCCATCACGTAAGGAACGGGAATATGGCCAGACGTAGGTATTAAATCAGCAGCAAAGATTAAAGTTTTGCCCATGTAAGAAATTTTTGGAATCATTTGTCTTTCTGTATGACCGTCTACAAACAATATTTCAAACCCCAGTTCTGGCTTATATTTAAAACCCACAGAGTGATCAGAAACAAAATTTAAACAGCCAGAAGACTCAATGGGCATGAGATTTTCTTTTAAAAACGAAGCTTGTTCTCTTGCGTTTGGTTTTGTAGCCCAATCCCAATGTTTTTTATTAGACCAGTATCGAGCATTTGGGAATAAAGGTTTTAAAAACTTTTTGTTATTATCCCAAACAACTCCGCCCCCGCAGTGGTCAAAATGCAAATGAGTAAAAAAAACATCGGTAATTTCACCACAAGAAAACCCCGCCTTTTCTATTGAAGAATTCAAGCTAAAAGTTCCCCACCTATAATAGTAATTAAAAAACTTTTCAGACTGTTTGTCGCCCATTCCAACATCTATCAAAATAAGACGGTCCTCGTTTTCTATAAGCATACACCTGGAAGCCACGTCTATCATGTTGTTGGCATTAGCCGGATTGGTTTTTTGCCACAAAACTTTGGGCACAACCCCAAACATCGCCCCTCCGTCAAGTTTAAAATTCCCAGCCTCGATTGGATGTATTTTCATCTTTATTGTTTTCTCATTGTAAGCCTTAAAACGGAACAAGCAGAGTTTTCGGCAAACTTGTCCCTTCCTGTTCCTAAAAGAACACTGATCCAATTGTCTTTTTCGGGAGCCCCTAAAATCAACAAATCAAATTCAGAAGAAAGGGTTGAAATAGAACTAATAGGGTCTTCGCTCTCTTGAATTTTCAAATTACCAGAGGTTTTTAGACCAGACAATAACGATAAAGATTTTTGTTCCATTTTTTTAGCTTCAGCTTTTGAAAAAGAGGGGGTAACGACATGAAGAAGGGTAAGTGTGGCGCCATAAAACAAACAAACCCGATCAGCCACTGACAGAAAGTTTTTATCTTTTCTGCCAGGCCTAAGAGCAATCAACACCCTTCCAATGTTTTTGATTCCATTGTCCTTAAAAAGAGCAAAATTAGAGGAAACATTAGCTAAAAGCCAGCCTATAGGGTTTTGCACAAGAATTCCACGGTGAGCTCTTCCGCTCCAGCCCATCACAAGCCAATCGCAATTTGTTTGCCCACTTAGCTCCGCAATTGTGTTGGACACTTCATGAGTAACAACAGACTCAAAATCTATCTTTAGTTTTTGAGAAAGAGAAAGTTTTTTTAGCCGCCTTTCAATTGAAAGAATTTTAGGCGTGTCTTTATTCATAGCCTCTAAAAAGGTTTGATTAGGGATTTCGGTTATATTTACTGCTTGCACAGAACTTCTGGTGTTAATTGCACAAGCCATTTCAGTTAACATTTCGGCAGAATTTTCGTTTCCAAGCAAAGGAACGATGGTTCCAGCGTCAGACGCAAGTTTTCCATCTAAGTTGCCAGAAAAATCATTTTTTATCACCCCGCTCTCAACAACAGAGTCTTTTTTATAAAACAAAAACAAAGCAGGAATGTGCCCATAATTAGTTAAAACACCTGTCCTAGTGGCGCTTTTACCAACAAAAAGATAAACAACAAACCCTAGCAAAAAGATGACAAGAACCGACATTAATGGCATCCAGCCCAACAAAAACAACAAAACAAAGCCGCTAATAATTCCAAAACCCTGCAAAAAAGGATACAAAGGAGACCGATAAGTGGGCTTGTACCACTGAGCAGAGGTTTCTCTTAAAATAATAACACAAAAATTTACCGTAATAAACATCATTACCATAAAAGCACTGGCTAGTTTAGCTATTTTAACTACATCTAAAAAGAGTATTACAACACTCATTATTAACCCTGTAAAAAGAATAGCCACCACAGGGGTTAAATATTTTGAATGAATTTTAGAAAATAAAGGAGGCATTAATAAATCTCTTGCCATTGCAAAAGGAAACCTTGAAGAAGCAAGAACCCCGGCATTTGCTCCAGACATTAGAGTAAGGACACCAATAATTGCGGCTACATAACCAAAATATTTTCCTCCCAACAAGTTAGCAACAGTGTGTATGGGTTTTATGTCTACCCCCAATGAATCAGCGGGAATGTTTCCAACCAAAACAAAAGCGGTAAAAACATAAATTGCAGTTATAGCTAACAAAGAAAGGATCATTGCAAGGGGTAGGTTTTTATTAGGGTTTTTAATCTCCCCAGCAATAGCAGCAACCTTTATAACTCCAGAATAAGAAATGTAAACAAAGGCCACTGCCGAGATTAGCCCCGCATTACCCTCACTCATAAAAGGAACTAAAAAAGTTGGATTTGTCCTAGAAAACCCAAACAAAAACACGGCGCTTAAACAAACTAAACTGAGGCTGACAATTATAAGCTGAACTTTTCCAACTTTTTTAACACCAAAAATGTTTAAAAGCAAAATAAACGATAAAAACCCCAAAGCAACTAGGCGAGCCATGTTGTCGTTGATATTAATTAAAACAGATAAATATGCGCTAAGCCCAATTAAAGCAAAAGAACTTTTTAAAAGCAAAGAAAGCCACAACCCAATCCCAGAAATAGTTCCAAACATAGGTCCAAACGCCCGCTCAATATAAACATAAGTTCCACCAGAGGAGGGCATTGCCGTAGCAAGTTCAGATTTAGATAATGCTGCGGGCAAAACACAGATTGCCCCCAATAAGTAAGCAAGCCAAACAGAGGGCCCAGTTATGTTTGAAGCCAAACCAGGAAGAACAAAAATGCCACTTCCCAGCATCCCGCCAACACTAATAGCGATTACATAAGACAAAGAAAGGCTTCGTTCTAATTTTTTCATTTACATTTTTAAAATAATAAAAATAAACTTTTAAATCAAAGGTTTCTCAGGGAGTTTTTTAACAACACAATATCTTCAATTAGCTGTCTAGCCTCTAATTCCAATGTGCCATTGTAGATCCCTCTAATTTTTTTGTTTTGATCTACTAAAATAAAATGCTCTGTATGTAGAAACTGGGCGCTATCTTTTGTGTACCCAAACTCTTCCTCTGCAAAGTATGATTTACGAGCCAACGAATATATTTTAGACTTGTTGCCTGTCAAAAAATACCAGTTGTTCGATTTGATATTGTAAAAATCAGCATAGTCTAAAAGCTTTTTTGGTGTATCAATCCATGGAGTCACACTAAACGAAAGAATGTTTACTAAAGAATCGTTAAAAAAAGCTTTTTCAACAAACTTCATGTTAGAGGTCATATTGGGGCAAATATCAGAACAGGTAGTGAAAATAAAGCTAGCAACATGAATTTTATTGTCTAAACTCTCAGAAGAAAAGTCTCTGTTTTTTTGGTCTAAAAACAGAAAATCAGGAATTTGATGGGTTATCTTTTTTTTTGCTTCATTTTTAGACAAAAAATATGGTGTAAAATCTGGTGTGTTGTAGTAAGGAAGTGTGTTTAGTTGATTAGTCGAACATGAAACAAAAAACAAACAAAAACTATACTTTAGGCTGGCCCTTATAAATATTAACACAGTTTTTTGTACCAAGAAGCCCATACCGCCTGTTGTTTTTAATTATATAGTTAGATTTAATTTTCCCATTAAGATACCAAGTTTTTTGAACACCATGCTCATAGCCGTTTTTAAAATTACCCTCCTCAATTAACAACCCTTCTTTTGTCCAAACCTTGTTTGTTCCGTTATATTCCCCATTTTGAAATTTAAAAATAAAATTTTTATTTCCTCCGCTGTAATATCCGACATAGTCTCCTTCTTTTTTACCATTTCTAAACCTTCTTTCTTCTTTAACCTCTCCATTTAAAAAATATTTTTTCCAAACCCCATTTTTCAATCCGCCTTTGTAGTTTTGAACCCATAAAGTGTCCAAACTACCTGGATAAAAACGATAAACCTTGCCTGAATAAGGAACACCCTGGTAAAGGACAACGCTTTTGGCAAGGTCTATTTTTGAAGAGTCTAGGCTAAAAGGCTTTTTGGGTTCTTCACAGGAGAAGAAAACAAAAACAAAACAAAATAAAAGCCTATTGACTAACTGTTCCGGGCGAACCATAATATCCGTTTCCATTAATATATGGGGCATCAGCCGTTGTGTGATAATGGTATATACCATTAACAAAGTCTTTTGTGGGGTGTGAGTGTCCGTGAAAAGAATCAAGATCTGAACTAGAAACGGTTTTTCCGGTTTCTTCGGGACCATAGACAGGAAAACCGTCCAATAAAAAACCCAAAAGAGCATCTTTACTTGCGCTAGCGGTTAACCAAAAAGGTTCCATATGGTAGTGATATTTGCCTCCCGAACCATTTTCTGCACCTGGTGATAGGGGGGCAGGATGACCGTTATAGTTATCAAAAGAGTTAATTTCTTGAGTTAATGGAGCATTCATAGCGGCATATTGATTGTAAAAAGGAACCCCGTTTAAAGCAACTCCGATAGGCCCCATTCCAGTTGTGTTCGAGCTTGAAGACCTGGATGGAGAGTTGGGGATTTTAAAAGAAAGATTTAACTCAGAAATCCTATTAGGATTTAAATGAAAAGATCCTTTATGAAATATGTTGGGATCTGCCTCTTCGTAGGCCTGGTATTTTTGGTCATGCCATTTTGTGTCTTTAAAATAAGGACTTTTGTGGTCAGGAACTCCGTTGGTGTTTATATAAACATATCCTTCAGAAATTGTAATTTCAGAGGTAGTTCCATAGATTTTTTTATAAATATCTAATGAAATTGTTATTGAAGGCTCTGATTCTTTTTCTTCAACATCATTATCAGCTGAGCTAGAGCATCCCGCTAAAAAAGAAATAAAAACAAACAAACAAATAAGGTTTTTTAGAGAATCTTTCATAATCCAAGGTTTGAATACTTTTTAAACATATAAACTTTTTGAACAAAAATTATGCCAAAAAACTAGTCGTTTAGCCTTAAAACAGCCATAAAAGCCTCTTGGGGAATCTCCACGCTTCCTATTTGTCGCATTTTTTTCTTTCCTTTTTTTTGGTTTTCTAAAAGCTTTCTTTTTCTGGAGATGTCTCCACCATAACACTTTGCGGTTACGTCTTTTCTTACTGCCTTAATAGTTTCTCTTGAAATTATTTTAGCTCCTATAGCCGCTTGAATAGGAACATCAAATTGTTGGCGAGGAATTAATGTACGAAGTTTCTCGCACATTTTTTTACCAATTTTATAAGCATTGTCAAAATGAATTAAAGCAGAAAGAGCATCTACCGAGTTTCCGTTTAAAAGCAAATCTACCTTTACTAATTTAGATGGTCGCATTCCAATGGGTGAGTAATCAAATGAAGCATAGCCTTTGGATACGGTTTTAAGACGATCATAAAAATCAAAAACTATTTCTGCCAAAGGCATGTCAAAGACCAGCTCTACTCTTTGTGTCGTTAAATAAGTTTGGTTTTGAATTTGCCCTCTTTTTTCAATACACAAACTCATAACATTACCGACATAATCAGACTTGGTGATTATTGTCGCTTTTATATATGGTTCTTCTACTCTATCCAAGGAGCTAGGGTCAGGGAGATCCGTGGGGTTGTTAACTAAAATAGCAGAACCAACATCTTTTCTGGTGTATGCTTTGTAAGAGACATTAGGAACAGTTGTAATTACCGACATGTTGAACTCCCTTTCTAGCCTTTCTTGAATTATTTCTAAATGTAGCATTCCTAAAAACCCACATCTAAATCCAAAACCAAGCGCAGAAGAGCTCTCGGGAATAAAAACAAGAGAAGCGTCGTTAAGCTGTAGTTTTTCCATTGACGACCGAAGGTCCTCATATTCTTCAGTGTCTACAGGATATATTCCTGCAAAAACCATAGGCTTAACATCTTCAAAACCGGAAATTCCCTCCAGTTCTATAGAGTCTTCACTAATTATTGTGTCACCAACCTTTACCTCTTTTGCGTTTTTAATTCCAGTTATAAGGTATCCAACATCACCAGACTTAATGCTTTTTTTTGGTGTTTGAGTTAAGTTTAATGTTCCTACTTCGTCAGCATTATATTTTTTTTGTGTCGATAAGAATTTTATGGACTGGCCTTTTTTAATTTGACCAGAAAAGACCCTAAAATAGGTTTCCACACCCCTAAAAGGGTTATAAACAGAATCAAAAATCAAAGCTTTTAGGGGGGCATCAACATCTGTTTCGGGCTCAGGAACAAGAGCTATTATCGCATCTAGGATCTTTTCTATCCCCAAACCAGTTTTAGCAGAAGCGTGTATGATCTCCTCTTTTTTACAACCCAGTAAATCAATAATATCATCACTTACTTCTTCAGGGTTAGCGGAAGGAAGGTCTACTTTGTTTAAAACAGGAATTATTTCCAAATCATTTTCAAGAGCCAAGTAAAGATTTGATATTGTTTGAGCCTGAATGCTCTGTGCGGCATCAACCACCAATAAAGCCCCTTCACAAGCAGCAATTGATCTAGAAACTTCATAAGAAAAATCCACATGCCCAGGCGTGTCTATAAGGTTCAAGACATAGTCTTTACCCTTTTTAGAGTAATTCATTTGAATAGCATGAGACTTTATAGTAATTCCCCTTTCTCTTTCTATATCCATGTTATCTAACAACTGATCTTGCTTTTCTCTTGAGGAAACAGCCCCAGTAAAATCAAGAAGGCGGTCTGCCAGAGTGCTTTTTCCGTGGTCAATATGCGCAATAATACAGAAGTTTCTTATGGTGCTCATTGGGGGTTAAAATAAAAAAACAAATATAGGTCAATTAATACACTAGATCCATATGAATTAATATTTTACTTTTGCACAAAACAATTAGCATAGATTTGGTAAAAATTGGAGACATAGAGCTTAGAGATTTCCCCCTTTTATTAGCCCCAATGGAAGATGTTAGCGACCCGCCTTTTAGAGCCTTGTGTAAAGAACAAGGGGCAGACGTTGTATATACAGAGTTTATTTCAAGCGAAGGCCTTATTAGAAGTGCCCAAAAGAGTGTAATGAAATTAGATATATACGAGAAAGAAAGGCCCGTGGGGATTCAAATTTTTGGAGCCAATTTAGAGTCTATGCTTAAGACAATTGATATTGTTGAAAAAAGCAGGCCTGATATAATTGATATTAATTTTGGGTGTCCTGTAAAAAAGGTTGTTTCTAAAGGAGCGGGTGCAGGAATTTTAAAAAATATAGACCTGATGGTTAAACTAACCTCAGAAATGGTTAAAAGAAGTTCTTTACCTATTACGGTTAAAACCAGACTAGGATGGGACGACAAAACAATTAGAATCGTAGAGGTCGCAGAAAGGCTACAGGACGTTGGTATAAAAGCGATATCAATACACGGAAGAACAAGGGCTCAAATGTATAAAGGAAATGCAGATTGGACTCATATTGCCGCAGTAAAAAACAATTCAAGAATGCATATTCCGGTTTTTGGAAATGGTGATGTTAATTCACCAGAAAAAGCTAGAATAATGAGAGATGAATATGGTTTAGACGGAGCAATGATTGGTAGGGCCAGCATTGGAAACCCTTGGTTTTTTAAACAAGTAAAAGAGTATTTGAACGAAGGGACTACTAGAAAACCACCTTCTCTAGAGGAAAGAATTTATACCGCTAAAAGACATTTAGAAATGTCGATAAAATGGAAAGGAGAGAGGCTGGGTCTTTTAGAAACAAGGCGGCATTATTCAAATTACTTTAGAGGAATATCAAACTTTAAACCCTTTAGAACAAGGTTGGTTACTGGCGAGACAACCATCGAGTTAATGGAAGTTTTTAAAGAGTTAGAGGAAAAGAAAGCGAGTTTTGAGGCTATTGCTTGATTTTTTTTAAGGCGAGAGAAGACAAAAAGGACCCTCCTACCCCCACAAACAAAAGCCAACCTATCACAGTTACAAAGTTGTTTAAATCAAAAACTACTGGATAAGGAAGGTTGGTTCCCGACAAAAGAATTAGCCCAAATTGTTCTTGCACAAACACTATAACGCAGCCTAGCGCTAAACCAATCGTGCCGCCTGAGTATGATAAATAAATACCATGTTTAAAAAAAACAGAATTAATTTGACGCTTTTGCGCCCCAAGTTTATAAAGAGTTTTTATGTCTTTTTCTTTTTCTATAATTAAAATAATAACAGCTCCAACTGTGTTAAACATAGCTATAATTAAAATCAGACCCAAAACAAGATTAAGAATTAAACCTTCAGCGTTAAGCATTTTGTAGTAGGTCTCGTTTAGCTCTTGCCTAGTTTTAACCGAAAAGTCATTGCCTAGTGCTTTTTTTATTTCATTGGCAATAGAAACCAATGGGGCATTATTTTTTGTTTTAATTATGATGGCAGAAACAGCTGTCTTTTCAAGTTCGAGAAGCCGCCTAGCGTTAGTAATTGAAGTAAAAACAGTTTTTTGATTATCAGGCTCGTTAGAGCTAAAAAGACCAGAAACCATGTAAGAGTATGAGGAAAAGTTTTTTTTAAAAAGATTGTTTTTTGATTTTTTTGAAGGAACAACAACAGTTAGACCTCCGCCATAATTATACATTCCTAAATTCAAATTATCCGCCAAATCGTAACTAACGACCGCTTCAAATTCTTTTGAAAGAGGGTTTAGCCATTTGCCAAGGGTAATTACGCTATCAATTTGCACGACTGAGCTGTACGAGCGATCAACACCCAACAAATAAGCAAAGTCATTTTTTTCTTCATTCTGAACTAGAACTTTTTCTTCTAATATTTTTGACAATGAGAGAACGCCATCAACACCTTTAACTCTATTGTAAATCGAATCCGTAATAATAAAATGTTTGGATGAAATGCCCGAAATCTTAATTTCAGGATCAAAAGCATTGGAATAATTTTCGCCAAAACTTTTAAGTCCTGAAAAAACAGATAGAACAACAAAAAAGGAACAAACAGCGACAATTAAAACAAAAGAAGCGGCTCTGCTAATTATATTAACAATGTTCCATTTGCTTTTAGACCAATAGTACCTTTTAGCCATGAAACTAGACAAGCCCATTTTAAATGGCCTTTCTCTTCTCTAAAAGATCAGTGTCTTTTATAGGATTGGACTTCTCTTCAAGAGCCTTTTCTATTTTAGCTATGTGATCAAGAGAATCATCTAAATAAAATTCAATCGCAGGAACTCTACGGACCTGATTCTTGATTAAAATTCCCAAGGAATTTCTTATTGAACTTTTATTAAGTTCGATTAATTTAAACACGGGTTTGGCTTGACTTACTGGAAAAACACTTGTATATATTTTTGCAAGAGAAAGATCAGGTGAGATTTTGACCTTAGTTACCGAAGAAATTACTGAGTTTTTCCCAACATGCTTTAATAATTTTTGTAAAATTGAAGTTAAGTCACTTTGTAAAATACCGGATATTTTTTTTTGTCGAGTTGTTTCCATTTGACAAAAATAAGCAAAAAAGAATTTTGATTAGATTTTAGAAATTCTAAGCGTATTAACCTCTCCTTTTTCAACAATTGGCATAGCTGATAAGTTAATGACGTAATCATTCTTTTTTATAAAACCATTTGCTACTGCCATTTGATTAACTTCTGCAATGGTTGTGTCTGTGCTTACGAAATTATCATAAAAAAGACACTTAACTCCCCACAAAAGATTCAATTGAGAAAGAATTCTTTTGTTAGATGTAAAAACAAGAATTATGGAACTGGGCCTTAACGAAGAGATCATCCATCCGGTGTAGCCGCTGTTAGTTAGTGTGCAGATTGCCGAAGCATTTAATTCATTGGCAATACTAGCAGCATGAAAACAGACGGATTTTGTTAATAGCCTATTAGATTTTAAATCAGGAGCGCTAAAAGGACTTTTAATTAAGGGGGAGTCCTCTACACGATTAATTATTCGCTCCATGGTATTAACAACTTCAATTGGAAATTTTCCAACAGAAGTTTCGCCAGACAACATAACCGCGTCGGCTCCATCCATAATCGAATTTGCGACATCGTTTACCTCAGCACGTGAAGGCGTAAGACTGTCTATCATTGATTCCATCATTTGTGTTGCGATGATAATTGGTTTTCGAGCTTTTTTTGCCTTTTTAACCAAAAGCTTTTGATTTAACGGCACTTCCTCAGAGGGTATTTCAAGGCCTAAATCTCCTCTGGCAACCATTATTCCATCAGACTTTTTAATTATTTCGTCCATGTTTTTAATAGCTTCTGGCTTTTCTATTTTAGCTATAATTGGAATTTTATATGAGGAATTTTCTTTAATAAGCTTTTCTAAAAGAGTAATATCTTTTTTTGACCTTACAAATGAAAGAGCGATCCAGTCCAATTCGTGTTTAATAGCAAACAAAGCATCTTCTTTGTCTTTTTTTGTCAAAGCAGGCAATGAAATTTTTGTGTTTGGAAGATTTACACCTTTTTTAGACTCCAAGGGACCGCCCTGCAAAACCTTGGCCTTAACCAAATCTTTTTTATTTGTTTCCAACACTTTACAAATCAGCTTTCCGTCGTTTATTAGAATTTTCTCACCAGGGTTAACGTCTTTAGGAAATCCCAAATAATTAATAGAAACATATTTTTCATCTCCCATTTCAAGGCTTTTAGTTGTGATTTCTAAAACATCTCCCCTACTTAAAAAGCTTTTTTCTTTAACTAAGCCAAGCCGAATTTTTGGCCCCTGAAGATCTCCCAAAATAGAAACGTGAATTTTTAGTTCGACGCTAAGCTCTCTTATGGACCTTATTATATCAGCAGTTTCAACATAAGAAGCGTGTGAAAAGTTAACTCGAAAAACATCAACTCCTGCCTTTAGTAGTTTTTTTAACATAACGGTAGACGATGAGGCAGGACCTAGTGTGGCAACAATCTTAGTTTTATTTAGTTTCATTAATCAAATATTAAATTATGTTTGGATTTTATTTTGTTGTTTGGTAAAAGATAGCAAGATAAAACATCAGGTATTAAAACCAAGGATTTGGCAAATTCACTACAATAGGATTTTTCAGATACTATTTTTAGAATATAGTCTGTTTTGGAAAACTCAGGAATTAAAGAGCGTTCAATAACCTCTTCTTCAAACAGAATTTCAGAACTTTTGTTGGTAGTTGAAACCAAAAACGAGTTAGAGTATAGCCAGAAAGAAGGCTCATTTTTTTTAACCAAGTTTTTATAGACCATATACCCCTCTTGATTGTTTTTGAAAGTAATGTCTTGCCTGGCTCGAACAAGACGAATTTTCAATAAAGAGTTTATTTTAAAAGCTAAATTAAACGGCTCTAAGGCACAATGAATTCCAAAAAGATGACCTTTGTCGTCAATTTCATTATGAGAGAGCACATAGTTTGACATAAGCCAAATATACAATTTGTAAAGTTTAGAAATAATCAGAAGAAGGGATTATTCAAATTTTTTAAAGATAACACAAGCGTTATGGCCGCCAAATCCAAAGGTATTACTCATGGCAAAATTAACTTCTCTTTTTTGAGCTTCGTTGAAAGTAAAATTTATTTTTGTGTCAATAGCATTATCATTGGTTTGGTGATTTATCGTAGGAGGAACAATCCCATTATTTATTGAAAGTATAGATGAGATTGCTTCAATAGCCCCAGCGGCACCAAGAAGATGCCCCGTCATAGATTTTGTCGAATTAATATTCATAGAATAAAGATGTTCACCGAACACATTATATAATGCTTTTGCCTCAGCTACATCCCCAAGTTGTGTTGAGGTTCCGTGCATGTTTACAGTATTAATTTCTGTTAAATCAATTTTGGCATCTTTAATGCAGTTCTGCATAACCTTTACTGCACCAGTTCCCTCTGGATGTGGCGCAGTCATGTGGTATGCGTCAGCAGACAAGCCGCCTCCAACAATCTCTGCATATATTTTTGCTCCCCTTTTAATAGCGTGTTCGTAATCTTCTAAAACAAGACAACCACCCCCCTCTCCAAGAACAAAACCATCCCTATCTTTGTCAAAAGGGCGAGAAGCAGACACAGGATCATCATTTCTTGTTGATAAAGCATGAAGCGCATTAAACCCCCCAATTCCTGAAATAGAAACTCCAGCTTCTGAACCTCCAGAAACGATAACGTCAGCATAACCTAATCTGATGTAGTTTAAACCGTCAATTATTGCATTTGCAGAAGATGCGCACGCTGAAACAGTTGCAAAGTTTGGGCCTCTAAAGCCATTTCTAATTGAAATAATACCAGGTGCGATATCAGGAATCATTTTAGGTATCATAAAAGGATTAAATCTAGGCGTTCCATTGCCAGAAGCAAAGCCAAGTACTTCGTTTTGAAAGGTTTCTAAACCACCAATTCCGGCCCCCCAAATTACCCCAATACGGTCCATGTCAGCTTTTTCTAAATCCAAACCAGAATCTAGAATTGCTTCGTCAGATGAAACTATTGCGTATTGAGCAAAGCGATCCATCTTTCTGGAAAGCTTTCTGTCCATAAAATTTTCAGGATCAAAATTTTTAAGTTCACAAGCAAATTGAGTTTTAAATAAAGAAGCATCAAAATAGGTAATTGGAGCCGCTCCACTGTTACCTGCAATCAATCCATTCCAATAATCAGAAACTGTGTTACCTATTGGTGTTAATGCCCCAAGTCCGGTAACAACAACACGCCGTAGCCCCATAAAATATTATTTTGAATTTTCAATGTATTGGACAGCTTGTCCAACAGTAGCGATTTTTTCAGCTTGGTCATCAGGAATCTGGATATCAAACTCTCTTTCAAATTCCATTATAAGCTCTACAGTATCAAGGGAGTCTGCACCTAAGTCGTTAGTGAAACTAGCGGAAAGAACCACTTCGTTTTCGTCAACGCCTAGTTTGTCAACAATGATTGCGTTTACACGCGATGAAATATCTGACATAATTCTTTGGTTTAAAGTTCAGACAAAAATAAAAAACTTTACATTATATCACCCTTTTTTTAAAGAAATTACAAAAAAAGAATAAAAAATTATATTGAATATAGTATTAGAATTTTGTTATTTTGTGTATTATAACAGATTGAAATTGTCTTTAAAAAAAATTATTTTATTTGCCTCGGGATCAGGGTCTAATGTAGAAAAAATATGTGAACATTTTGAAAAGGAAAAAAACGTTTCTATTGAGCTGCTAATTTGTAATAATCCAAACGCGAAAGTATTAACAAAAATACTGGGTTACCCCATTCAAAGTATTGTTTTAGACTACGAAAGCTTTTATAACTCTTCGGTTCTTAAAAAAAAACTTTTAATGATAAATCCAAATTTAATCGTGTTGGCCGGGTTTTTATGGAAAATCCCAAAAGATATTGTGGAAATTTTTCCAAACAAGATAATTAACATCCACCCTGCTCTTCTTCCAAAATTTGGGGGAAAGGGAATGTATGGTATTAACATACACAATGCAGTAATCCAAAAAAAAGAAAAAAAGTCTGGTATTACAATTCACTATGTTAACAAAACCTATGATGAAGGAGAGATTATTTTTCAAAAAGCAATTAATATTAAAAAAAAAGAAACCTCTGAAGAGCTAGCTTCTAGAGTTTTGAAATTAGAGCATGAGTTTTTTCCAAAGATTATTAGCCAGCTTTTAGAAAATGAAAGATAAGGTTATAAACATATTTACAGATGGTTCTGCAAGAGGAAATCCTGGCCCAGGAGGCTATGGAATCGTAATGGAGCAAAATGACACTGGGTATTTTAAAGAATTTTCAGAGGGATTTAGAATGACCACAAACAACAGAATGGAGTTGTTGGCGGTAATTGAGGCTTTAAATAAAATTAAAACAAAAAATGCAGATGTAGTGGTTTATACAGATTCTAAATATGTTTCGGATTCTGTTGAAAAAAAATGGGTTTTTAATTGGCAAAAAAACAAATTTAAAAAGAAAAAAAATGTAGATTTATGGACTAAATTTTTAAGAATTTATCCTAAGCATTCAATAAAATTTATTTGGATTAAAGGACATAACAACCACCCTCAAAACGAACGTTGTGACAGCCTGGCTGTTGAAGCATCCAAAAAAAAGAATCCTTTGGTTGACCAGGGTTATGAAAATAAAGAAATGAAATTATTATGAAAAAAACTTTAATTGTTGGAACTGTAGCTTACGACGAAATAGAAACTAGTAAGGGAAGCTCTGGAAAAATATTAGGGGGAGCAGGCACCTATATCGCTTTGGCGTGCTCTCAATTTAAACTAGAGGCTTCTGTTGTTTCTGTTGTTGGAGGAGATTTTGAAACAGCACATTTAGAATTGTTAAAGAATAAGGGAGTTGATATAAGTTCGATTGAAGTAATATCAAAAGGAAAAACCTTCTATTGGAAAGGAAAATATCATAAAGACTGGAACAAAAGAGATACCATAGCGACTGAGTTAAATGTTCTGGCAGACTTTGACCCTAAAGTTTCGTCTGATTTTGCTTCATCAGAAATAGTTGTTTTAGGCAACTTACATCCAGCTATTCAAGGTGCTGTGTTAGACCAATTAGTCAAAAAGCCAAATGCAATTATACTAGATACTATGAATTTTTGGATGGATTCAGCTATTGAAGAATTGCTTAAAATAATAAAAAGAGTAGATGTAATTGTGATCAATGATGAAGAGGCGATTCAACTTTCGGGAAAAGATTCTCTTTTTTCGGCTGCAGAAGAAATTTTAAAACTAGGACCAAAATATGTTATTATAAAAAAAGGAGAACATGGCTCTATGTTGTTTGGGGATAAAGAATTTTTTATTTCACCTGCATTTCCAGTTAAAGAAGTAATAGACCCAACAGGAGCAGGAGATACTTTTGCAGGAGGCTTATCAGGGCATCTTTCAGAACAAAAGGAATTGACTTTTGAAAATTTAAAAAATGGAATCATTTACGGGACAGTATTGGCTTCTTTTTGCGTGGAAAGCTTTGGAACTTCCTGTATGGAAAAGTTAAAAAAAGAACAAGTTTCAGACAGAGTTAACCAGCTTAAGGCATTCACAAAGCACTCTGTTTAAAAAAGATAATGATTTACCAATGGGACTTTAAAAAAATAGTTATTTTTACACTTAAAGTCAATTACATCTATGAGCGACCAAATTAATCATGAATGTGGAATAGCTCTTATAAGACTGCTTAAGCCTCTTGAATTTTATCAAAAAAAATACGGGACCATAAATTATGGTGTCAATAAAATGTATTTAATGATGGAAAAACAACACAACAGAGGACAGGACGGTGCAGGATTTGCCAGCGTAAAACTTGAAGCCAAGCCAGGCGAAAGATATATTCACAGAAAAAGATCAGCAGGTAAACAGCCAATTCAGGAAATTTTTCAAGAAATAAATAATGAAATTTTCCAGCATATTTCTAAAAATAAAAATGATAAAGCACCCTACCTTGGACAATTAATGTTGGGACATGTTAGATACGGAACCTTCGGAAAAAACAACATAGAAAGTGTTCACCCATTTTTAAGACAAAATAACTGGAAGCATAGAAATTTGATTGTTGCAGGGAACTTTAATATGACTAACAATCAGGAACTTTTCGACAATTTAGTGAAATTAGGACAACATCCTAAAGACAAAGCAGACGGTATTACAGTAATGGAAAAAATTGGACATTTTTTAGATGATGCAGTTTCAAAAATTTACAGAAAGTTAAAGAAAGAAGGGGTTACTAAAATGAAGGCCTCTGCCTTAATAGAAAAAAGATTAAATGTATCTAAAATATTAAAAAAAGCCTCAAAAGATTGGGACGGAGGCTATGCCATGGGAGGATTAATAGGGCACGGAGACGCCTTTTTCTTAAGAGACCCTGCAGGTATTAGACCAGCATATTATTTTAAAAATGACGAGGTTGTGGTGGTAGCTTCTGAAAGACCGGTAATTCAAACGGTTTTCAATGTGAATTTTAAGGACGTTAAAGAACTAGACCCAGGAAAAAGTATAATTATAAAAAAATCAGGAGAGTTTTCAATTAAGCAAGTGTTGGAGCCAACTGAGAAAAAATCCTGCTCGTTTGAAAGAATATACTTTTCAAGAGGAAGTGACGCTGAAATATATAACGAAAGAAAAACTTTGGGAAAATTACTTTTCCCAAAAATATTAGAAAGACTCAAAGGAGATTTAATTAATACGGTCTTTTCTTATATTCCAAATACTGCAGAAACTTCTTTTTACGGTTTAGTTCAAGAAGTTCAAGATTATATGCATAACCAGGCAATAAGAGAAATAGTAGACAATAAAGAAAAAATAACATCTCAAAGATTAGATCAGTTGCTTTCAAATAAGCCTAGAATCGAAAAGGTTGCTATAAAAGACGCTAAGCTTAGAACATTTATAGCAGATGATATTAACCGAGATGAACTTGTGGCCCATGTATATGATATAACTTATGGATCAATAAGAAAGACAGATAATCTTGTTATCATTGATGATAGCATAGTTAGAGGAACAACTCTTCAAAAAAGCATTTTAAAAATATTAGATAGACTTAACCCAAAAAAAATAATTGTAGTTTCGAGTGCACCACAAATTAGATATCCCGATTGTTATGGTATTGATATGGCAAGAATGGAAGATTTTATTGCTTTTCGCGCAGTTTTAGAGTTAATCAAAGACAATAAAAAAGAACTATTGAAAAAAACATACAAAGATTGTTTAGAGGAGTTAAAACGACCTTTAAATAAAATGGAAAATAAGGTAAAAGCGGTGTATAATGATTTTTCAGAAGATCAAATTTCAGAAAAGATTTCTTCAATGCTTAAAGAAGAAGGAATTAACGCTGAGATCAATGTGATTTTTCAAACGGTACAACATCTGCACAAAGCATGTCCTGAAAACTTAGGGGATTGGTATTTTACTGGCGATTATCCAACACCTGGGGGAAATAAGGTGGTAAATCAAGCTTTTGTTAATTTCTATGAGGGGGTTAATAAAAGGGCGTATTAAGTTTGCCTAACTCTTTTCAGAATATTTTTTAGAAACAACATCCCAGTTAATCACATTGAAAAAACCAGAGATATAATCAGGTCTTCTATTTTGATAATTTAGATAATAGGCGTGCTCCCAGACGTCTAAGCCCAGAATAGGATAACCTTCACATCCAATACCACTCATTAAAGGATTGTCTTGGTTTGCAGTTGAACAAACCTCCAGTTTTCCACCAGGACTGACACAAAGCCAAGCCCAACCCGATCCAAACCTAGTCCCTGCGGCTTTTGAAAAAGAATCTTTAAAATCTTCAAAACTTCCAAAAGATAGATTTATTGCATCCAGCAAATCTCCCGATGGAATACCACCTCCAGTAGGGCTCATAACGCTCCAAAACAAGCTGTGATTAAAAAAACCTCCTCCATTATTTCTAACCGCCATATTATTCATGTCTAAATTTGACAAAAGACTCTCAATTGTCGAGCCCTCTAAAGAAGTTCCCTTTATGGCATTATTCAAGTTGTTAGTATATCCAGCATGGTGTTTTCCGTGGTGAATTTCCATAGTCTTGGTGTCAATGTGAGGCTCTAATGCGTCGTTAGGATAAGGAAGTTGAGGTAATTCAAAGCTCATGATAATTTTTTAAAGCAGATTAAAAGATTTATAAAACTAAGGAATAATCATGTATTTTTATAGATATATAAAAAGTTTTTTTGAATTCTAACTACGAAATTTATAACGCATCTGCAGGCTCTGGGAAGACTTTTACTCTTACAGCACGCTATTTGTCAAAGTTTTTAGGGGATTCTGAAAAAGAAAGTTATAGAAAAATATTAGCATTGACTTTTACAAATAAAGCTTCTGAGGAAATGAAAAATAGAATTTTATTATCCCTAAAAGAATTCTCAGACAACAAAGCTATTGAAAAACCATCTGATATATTAAAAGCCGTAAAAGATCAGCTAGATATTTCAATTAATGAAGTACACATTAGAGCTAAAAAAAGACTAAACCTTTTGCTTCATAATTATTCGTTTTTTAATGTGTCAACTCTTGATAGTTTTAGCCACAATATAATTAGGTCTTTCTCTAAGGAATTAAAAATCGTTTCTGATTTTCAATTGATTTTAGACTCTGAACAACTTATTGACGAGTCAATAGAAAGGCTACTAAGTTTAGTTGGCATTAAAAAAGAAGTTACACAGGTTTTAGTAGATTTTGCAAATTCTAAAATTAAGGAAGGAAAATCATGGGATGTAACCTATGACTTAAAAGCTCTTTCTTCCCTTCTTAACAATGAGAATTATTACAACAAAATTAAGAGTTTAGAGAAAAAAACTATGAAAGAGTTTCTTTATGCAAACAAGAATATGTTTAAAACCATAAAAGAATTAGAATTACAAATAGAAAATCAAGTCCAATTATTAGAGAAGGCAATAAAATTATCAAAAATTAAAATAGTTTTTTCAAGAAACAGCTTTCCCTTGTTTTTAAAAAAATTGAAAAGAAAAGATTTTGGCCAGATTAACCTAAACTCTATTAGAAATTTATTTATAAAAAACACGATAATAACAAAGAAATCAAGCGAAGGGAATGAAGAGAAAATTTTAGTCTTTAAGGAAAAACTTTTCGAATTATTTGAAAAAATAGAAAAAAAAATAGGGGAAAGGAGCGTTTTAAAATCGTTTCAACAATCCATAGTTCCTATTTCTGTGCTAAATCAAGTAAAAATAAATTTAGATAAAATACAAAACGAAAAGGGAGAATTGTTAATTAGCGAGTTTAATAAAATAATCAGCGAAGAAATAAAAGACCAGCCAGCTCCTTATATTTTTGAAAAAACAGGCAACAGATTCAAACATTATTTGATAGACGAGTTTCAAGACACTTCTACACTACAATGGTCTAATTTGGTTCCTCTAATCTCTCACTCTATTGAATCTGGAGAAAACGAAAAGGACATGGGCTCTTTGATGATAGTGGGCGACCCAAAACAATCTTTATATAGATGGAGGGGAGCTAATCCCGACAAGTTTATTTCTTTACTTAACAAAGAGAACCCTTTTACGGTCACCAATATAAATAAAATATTGCCTAAAAATTACAGAAGCTGTACCGAGATAGTGCTTTTTAATAATTTGCTTTTTGAACACATTTCCAAAACATTTCATTTTAAACAAAATCAAGAAATTTATAGAAATGGATGTTCACAGGATTTAAATGACAAAAAAGGAGGATTTGTTTCAATAGATTTTTTAGAAAGGCACATTGAAAAACAATTAAATGAACAGGCCTTTTTAAGCAAAACACTCAACATAATTAAAGATTGTAAAAAAAGAGGGTTTTCTTATTGCGATCAAAGTGTTTTGGTACGAAATAAAAATCAAGAGAGTATAATTTCAGAATTTTTAATAAAAAACAAAATACCTGTGATTTCTGCAGAATCTTTAATGCTAAAAAACTCTATTAAAGTAAGTTTTTTAATAGAGCTTATTCGTTTAAGAAGTGAACCAGGTAATTTGAATTCAAGAAAAGTTGTAATCAAATATTTTATAGAAAAAGATAAAAAGGAAGACCCTTTTGATTTTTACAGAAAGCTATTGAATCAAAAAATTGATGAGTTTTTCGAGATTCTAATAGGCTTTTCATTTGAAGATTTCATTAAAGAGCCTGTTTTCGATGGAATCCTGATTATTCAACGCAAACTTTGGCTTAGTTCAGAAGAAGATGCACACGTACAGTTTTTTATGGATGAATTATTTGATTTTTTTCTCAAAGGAAACAGAAATGAATTACAATTTTTAGAATTTTGGGAAATTAACAAAGACAAATTAAATATTGCAATGTCTGGAGATAACAATGCGGTACAAATTCTTACAATTCATAAATCAAAGGGCTTAGAGTTCCCCGTGGTAATATACCCTTTTGCGGATTCTCTTTCTCACCGTCCTAACAGCCAAAGAGTTTGGCTCCCTTATAATTGTCAAAAGATTAAATTTGATCTTTTAGTGCCATTTAATAAAACAGTTAAAAGCGCTGGCGAAAATGGAAAGAATATTTACAAAAAAACTAGAAGAGAAGAAGAATTAGACAACGCAAACGTTTTATATGTAGCATTAACAAGAGCAATTAATGAAATGTATATAGTTGCAACCCTTCCTAGAAAAGGCTCTTTGCTTTCTCACAATGAAACTTTTCGGTCCTTTTTAGAGAGCTCAGGGGCGTGGGAACAGGATAAATTATCTTATACTTCAGGTAAAAAAAACAAAAACCATTTTTCTGAAAACCCTAAAAAACAATCTAAAAAAAAGTTAGAGAAAAGTTTTCCATTCCTTGTTTCCAAACCCAATTTTGATGATTTTTACAAAGATGATCAAATAGTTTTTGGGAACTTATTTCACAAGTTAATGTCCAAGATTAAATATTCTTTTCAGTTTGAAAAAGAAGCCAAACTATTTTTAGAAACGGAAAACTACAAAAAAAATGTTTTGAAGGAGGTTATAGTACTTGTGAGACGAACAATTGAAAGCACAGCCGTTTCCAGTTATTTCACAAAAGAATTTGAGGTAATTTGTGAGAAAGAAATTTTCACAAAAAATAAAGAAATTATTGTGCCCGATAGAGTCGTTATATCAGCAAGCAACAAACACACCATAATGGAGTATAAAACAGGTGAAAAAAGAGACAAAGACATCATACAAATAAAAAAATACGCTAATACCCTAACTAACATGGGCCTAAATGTTGAAAATAATATACTGATATATGTGGGTGACTCTATAGAGGTAATCGAAGTTTAATTTTAGAAAACCTATCCATCTGGAGTCGTATATTCAGTAAATTCATTAAGTTTGCATTTAAGGAATTTTATAAAAAACTATTAAAATGAAAAAATTAGGAAAATTAATTTTTGTTTTTACTGTGCTGTTTTACTCAAATTCTATCTTAGCACAAGACAAAAACAACCAATGGCAAGTTAGCTTTGGATCTAGTGCTGTAGATTTTGTTAATGAGGGTGAAAACGTAATTGCAAATAAAAGAGCAAACGTTGATGCTTGGAATTATAGAGTGGGAGCGTTAAATTCAATAAGTCTATCTAGATATAGTGATGAATACTTTAACTATGGACTTAAAGGTTCTTTTAATACTATTACAACTATGGGAGATGGTAGTGGAACATCCGTTGACCAATTACTAACTAGCATTGATGTATATGCAGAGTACAACTTAAGCGATAGTTTTAGTTTTTGGAATATTCATCCATTTTTTGAAGGTGGCACAGGATATTCTTGGTTTGGAACCCAAAAATCATTAACTCTGAACGGAGGGGTAGGAATTAAAATTCCTTTTGATGACAAAGTTGCATTAAAAATTAATTCATCGTACAAGCATGCTTTTAATGACATGCAAAATTTACGACCACACGTTCAGCACACAATCGCTCTTGCATTTAACTTTGGAGGAGTAGATAGTGATGGAGATGGTATTTACGATCAATATGATGACTGTCCTGATGAGCCAGGGCTTCCTGCTTTTAATGGATGTCCAGACAACGACGGCGATGGGATAGAAAACAGCAAGGATGTTTGTCCTGACACACCTGGTTTAGTTGAGTTTGATGGTTGTCCTGATTCAGATGGAGATGGAACTCAAGACTCTAAAGACGCTTGTGTTAACCAGCCAGGCTCTATTGAAATGAACGGTTGTCCTGATTCAGATGGAGATGGAGTAGGAGATAACGTTGATTCCTGTGTAGATGTAGCGGGTCCTGTTGCAAATAACGGGTGTCCATGGCCTGACACAGATGGAGATACTATCTTAGATAAAGACGATAAATGTCCAAACACACCTGGGTTACTTAATAATAATGGCTGTCCTCAGCCAACGAAAGAGATAATGGAAGAGCTTAACGCTGTAGGAGCAAAAGTACCATTCTCGTTAAACGCTGCAAACCTTAGTGAGAAAGTTACTAGACTATTAGCAATTGTTCAAAAAATAATGGAAAAGTATCCAACTACAAACTTTACTATTGAAGGACATACAGATACAACTGGACCAAAGGCTTTTAACCAAAAGCTGTCTGAAGATAGAGCAAATGCTGTATTGGACTTTTTAGTTACAAATGGAGTTGCATCAGAAAGACTTTCTTCTGTAGGTTTTGGTGAAGACAAACCTTTAAACCCTAACAATACAAGAAAAGGAAGAGAAAGTAACAGAAGAGTTGAGTTTAAGGTTGTTGAATAGATTAAAATTTAATTAACTTAAAAAGCGCCTAATATAATTAGGCGCTTTTTTTATTTTTACCAAGATGGACTCTTTTTTAGAAAAGGTTGTTAGTGATATTAATCTAAGAAACGCAAATCTTAAGTCTACCTGTTTTATCCTTCCAAACAAAAGGTCTTCAATTTATTTTAAGCAAAAAATATTAAAAAAAATTAACAAACCAACCTTTTCTCCCATCATTCAGAGCATAGACTCTTTTATTATAAAAATATCTGGACTTAGAGAGGTTAGGCAGTCTGAACAAATATTGACTTTGTATGGGCTTTATATTAGTTTTAAAAAGAACAAAAAATTAGAATCTTACGAAGAGTTTAGGGCATGGGCACAGACTTTTCTTAAAGATACAAGCGAAATAGAACAAAACTTACTAGATGTTCAAATGATATTATTTGAACTAACAGAGATAAATAAAATTAATAATTGGAATGATGAAAAAAGTATTGAAAAAGAAAAAGCCATGTTTTGGGAGATGTTACCAAAACTATATTTACTTTTTAAAAAACAGTTAGCTAAAAGGGGAGTTGGCTCTAAAGGAATGTGTTATAAAGAGGCTAAAGAAAACCTGGAACATTATAAAAGAGCAAACAATAAAACCCAGCATATTTTTATTGGCTTAAATTCTTTGAGCAAATCAGAAGAAATGATTATCAAGGAATTATTGACATTTAACAAAGGAGAAATTTACTGGGACATTGACAAGGCGTTTTTAAGAAATAAAAGCCATGGGGCATCTTTTTTCATAAAAAAATATAAAAATAAGTGGAAACGATTTGAAAAATCACCTTTTAAATGGGAAGGAGAAGACTATTTAAAGAAAAAGAACATACACATTTTAGGCACACCAAAAACTATAGGACAAGCTAAGGCTGTTGGTAAAATTCTATCCACATTAGACCAAAAGAAATCCAATAAAAATATTGTTGTATTAGGAGATGAATCAATTATTAGTCCAGTCCTAAACTATATGCCAAAGGAGTGCGGAGACTTGAATATCACTATTAAACCAATATTGGCATTAAAGGAGATTAAAAATTTAATTTCAGAAATTTTTGACATTCAAAAGAACAACAAGAGTTCTCTGAAATTAAATTTTATAAAAATAAGCTCCTTAAGGCTTGTTAAAGGCACCTTTCCTTTGTATGAAAAACTAGAAACAAAAGAAAAGAAAATAATTCTTGGGATATTTGCTAAATGGAAGACACCCAGCGAAGGGTTGAGTAGGCTAAAGAGCTTTTTTAATATTCTTTTTTTGAAAACAAAATCAAAACCGAATGATTTTATTCAAATTAAACACATTGTAGCCGCTTTGGAGCAATCGAAAGATTTACTGATAACCCATCCTTTTGCTCAAGAATTACATTACTTAAAAGATATAATTTTATTTCAATTAGAAGAAACATCCTTTGGTTTTAAACCAAATATAAATGCAAATACTCAAATTATGGGGATACTTGAATCTAGGGCAATTGATTTTGAAAACGTAATAATAACCTCAGTAAATGAGGGAGTTTTACCCAAGGGGAAAGCCCAAACCTCTTTAATTCCCTATGACTTAAGAAAAAAACACGGATTACCAACTTATGGAGACCGAGACGCTATTTATACATACCATTTTTATAGACTAATTAAAAGAGCTAAAAACGTCTTTTTGATTTATAATAATTTTAATCAAGGTGTGTTAGGTGGAGAAAAAAGCAGATTTATACATCAGATAGAAATCGAAGAAAAACACAATGTTTTTACAAAGAACTTTAATCCTGTGATTTATTCTGAAGAAAAACACACAGAATTACTAAAATCACCTGGAGCAATAAAGAGATTACATGAGTTAGGAAATACAGGTTTCTCACCTTCTTCTTTAGAAAACTATTTAAAAAATCCAGAAGAATTTTATTACAAAAACCTTTTAAACATTTATGATGATGAGGAAAAAGACAGCATAACCCCTAGAACAATGGGACTCGTTTTTCACGATTCTTTAGAGGCAATTTACTTGCCTTTTGTAAATAAAAAAATTGAAAAGAAAAAAATGCTAGTTGCACAATCAATGGTTAAAAAAAAGATAGAAGATTCTTTTATTAAAAATAACATTAAAGATTATGACAAGGGAAAAAAATTAATTGCTTTTGAGGTTATTAAAAATGCTATAATTACGCTAATTAAAAACGAAATAAAAGACATAGAACAAGGAAACGTAATAGAGATACTTTCATTAGAAAAAAAAATAGAGTATGACTTTAAGTTTAACGATTTAAAAAACCCTGTCAAACTAAAAGGCATAATAGATAGACTAGACAAAAGAAATGGCATTATTAGAATAATTGATTATAAAACAGGGCTGATCAAGCCCAGCGAAACTACAGTTAAAGAGATGTCATCTTGTTTTGGCACTACACACTTAAAATCTATGCAATTACTTTGTTATGCCTTGATTTACTTTAAAAACAACCCTAAATGTAGTTCTTTAGAAGCGGGGCTCATTTCTTTTAGGGATCTTAATAAGGGACTGATGAAATTTGGCATAAAAGAATCTTCAGAAAAAATAAATCACAAAATTGATTCTCAAAAAATAAAGGAATTTGAAAAGAGTTTAAAAGATATAATTTTAGAAATCATGGATCCAAACCGATCTTTCACCAAATAGGGTTAAACTTAATTAGGGCTGTAATTAATTTGAATAAGGACTTCGTTTCTTCTGTTAAAAACTTTATAAGGACTATTGTATGATAAAGCGATAGGTTCTTCGTTTAAAACAGATAAGTTATTTTTTTTTACTGTTTTCAAAAGAATCTGATGATGAGTTTTAACCTTGTCAGGACTTGAGTATCCCCCGAATTTAATTGCAGCATAATAACCAGGTTTTGAGCTATAAACCTGAATGTCTTTGTCTTTTGGTAAAGCTGCAGTTTCAATAGAGTATTTTGAGGGTAAAACAAACTCCATGGTGCTTTTTCCCTTTGTTTGAGTCATGTAAACTGGGGTAGTCATTGCTATTTTCTCGTTTTTTTCATTGTTCCCACTTATGTACTTAAAAAGTTTTGAAAAATTTCTGTTCGAGCTAACTTTTGCTTTCATTGAAGGGGGGTAAAAACGAATTTCTATATTTTCTAAGCTTTTAACAACTTCATATTTTTGAGTTTCGTTTTGTTGTGAGAACATAATTAAGGAAAATAGAAATAAAGAGATATTTAGAAAGAAATTTTTTTCAGACATGATTATAAATATATAAAAAAATCTATATCACATATAATAATACAAGAAAGTAATGAGAAGCGCTTCCTGCTAAAACAAATAAGTGCCAAATTGTATGAGAATATTTCATTTTTTGAAGACTATAAAAAATGGTTCCAATGGAATAAAACCCACCACTAATTAGCAGTAGCATAAGCCCGTTGAAGCTCAAGAGGCTTAATATCGAATTAAAATCTAAAACAATCAACCAGCCCATAGCCAGATAAAGAAAAAGAGAAAACCTCTCATATTTTCCAGTAAAAAATATTTTAAAAATAGTACCTAAGATTGCTATGGTGAATACGGAAAGAAAGATTTTTAAACCAGAGCTGTTATAAAGAGTTATTAGACAAACTGGCGCATAAGAGCCCGCAACTAGGTAAAAAATACTTATGTGATCAAAAACTCTAAGTTTTTTTTTTAGCTTTAAGTCTGTCGTATAATGATATAAGGTTGAGGCTGTATAAACACAAATCATTCCAAACTCAAAAAAAAGAATACTGACTAAACTAAATTTGGTTAGATTTTGATTATAATAAAGCAGTACAGGCAAGCCTATTAAGCTAAAAATCAGACCTATAAAATGAGTAGTAGTGTTCCAAAACTCTTCTTCTCTACTTTCCAATAGTGTATTTATTTAATATACTAGACTTAATATTTTGTCTATTAATTTTTCCATTTGTTCTCTCAAATTTAGTTAAAAAGAAAACCTCTTTAGGCCTTTGATGCTTATTTAATTGACTAAAGTATTTTTTTGGTTCTGTAGGAATTTTCTTTTCAAAAATGATAACAATTTTTTCTCCCAAAATAGAATCAGGAATACTACTTATTATAAAGGGCTGAGTATAGTAATTGCTTAAAGCTCTTTCAATATTTTCAGGGCTAAACTTAATTCCTCCAGAATTTATTGTATAGCTATTTCTTCCAACCCACTTAAATTGAGTGGCGGAAAGCAGCTCAACTTTATCATTTGTCAGAATAGGGGTTTTAGAAACAAAAGGCGCATTAATTTCTAAACAGCCTACGTTGTCCTTAAATGTAATTCCAGGGATGCTTTTAAAGAACTTTTCTCCTACGCTTAAGTTTTTAACCGCAATATGGGATACAGTTTCGGTCATACCATATGTTTCAAAAACACCCGAGGTTTTATTAATGATTTTCTTTCTTAAATTTTCATTAACAGGACTTCCTCCAATGATTAAACATTTTATTTTATGAACATAATTAATAGTTTTTTCTAACTGAAAAGGAGTCATCGCTACAAAATCAAAATTTTGACTGAGCTTATTTATTGGAAAGCTACTTGGTTTTATAACATGTAAATCTAGCCCCAACACAATTGCCCTTACGATCATCATTTTTCCAGCGATATATTTTATTGGTAAGCATAGAAGCGCATTATCTCCAGACATAATATTAAAGTATTTTCCAGTGTTTTGAGCCGACAAAATCATTGCTTTTTTATCTACTTTTATTTTCTTTGGGTTTCCAGTTGTTCCGGATGTTTTAAGATTGATTTGATCATTGTTATTTAGCCAATCAGAAAGAAAAGACACTAAGCTTTTGTTCTTAATTAAAGAATTTTTGTTTTTAAAAGTAAAAGCTAATTCATTAAAGCAAACTCCATTTAATTTAAACTTAGGATGAATTTTTTGATGATTTTTTATCATATTAGGAAATAAAATGCTTAAAAAAATCAGAGTTCCAGGCCACATCAGAATTATATTTTAAAAATCCATTTTCAATCAAATAAGGGGACTCTATATTATTGGAAAAGAGCATCCCGGTGCCTAATCCTTGTGGTAATAATGGCTCTTTGTTAAATACCCACTGCGAAATGGCATTAAGACCGATATTACTTTCTAGAGCACTAGTAGACCACCATTGAATATTTAAGGAGGATGCTAATTTAATCCAAGCATCTGCTTTTTTAAGACCTCCAATTAGACTTGGCTTTAAAATTATATAAGTTGGATTAATTTCAAGCAACATTTTTTTCTGTTCTTTATAACTTGGGACCCCAATAAGTTCCTCGTCTAACGCTATTGGAATTGGAGATTTCTCGCAAAGAAAAGCCATTTCGTGCCATTGTTTTATAGAGATTGGTTGTTCAATAGAGTGGATTTTAAAAGTAGAAAGTTTTTTAAGCTTTTCAAATGAGGAGTCCAAAGAAAAAGATCCGTTAGCATCTAATCTTATTTCTATATCAGATTCTGAATATTCAGATCGGACTGATTTTAAAATCTCACATTCCAAATCAAAATCTAATGCTCCAACTTTTATTTTTATACAATTAAATCCAGATTGGATTTTTTCTTTTATTTGACTTTTTATAAAAGACTTTTTACCCATCCAAATTAAGCCATTGATAGACAAAGAACCCTCACCTTTTGTAAGGCAAGATTTTGAAAAGATAAAAGGATCTTTGCTTTCAAAAGAACGAAACGCTGTTTCCAACCCAAATAATATGGCAGGATAACTTTTTAATTCTAAAGAAAGGTTTGCAAATCCAAGATGAATTTTACGGCAGATATCTTTTAATTTCATTTCAAAGGTAGCATCAGGATCCGGACTTAGTCCTTTTATTAAACTACATTCTCCTATGCCGTAATTCTCACCATTTATAATTATGATAAACCAACTTTCTTTATCATTTAAAACACCTCTTGATGTTCCGCCAGGGATTTTAAATTTTAGTAAATGTTTAAAATAATAGGCCTTCATGAATTATAAAATTTCATAAAAATATAATGATATAATGATAGAATATAAAAAAGCAGATAACCCCAAAGGTTTTAGAAATTCGTCAAACTTTTTGGGAGTTTTGATTTTTAAAACTTGAAAAACATGAAAAATTAGCCATAAAATATTACAAACAATTAAGAACAATAGCAGATTGGAGTTGGACTCTATCTTGACATGAAAAATAGTTATTAAAACTATAGCGCTAAAGATTAAAAAAAAATGGTAAAGTTTCGATTTGAAAACTCCAAGCTTTACTGCAATTGTGTTTTTTTTTGATTTGCGGTCATTTTCTATATCCCTCATGTTATTTAAGTTTAAAACACCTACGCTTAATAACCCAATTATGCAAGATGGATATATCAAAATATAGCTTAAGGTTGAGGTAAACAAATAATTAGATCCCAATACACTAATAAGTCCAAAAAATAAAAAAACAAAAAGATCGCCAAAACCCGAGTATCCATAAGCATTTTCGCCTACGGTATATTTTATAGCAGCAGTTATAGCCAAAAGGCCAAGCAAAATAAAAAATATTAAATTAATTGCATTTCCCCAAAAAGAAAGGAGCACTAGAGATAATGTTAAAGAGAAGGAAATTATGATTAAGATAAAAATACCTTGTTTCATTTCGCTCCGACTAATTCTTCCGCTTTGAACTACTCGTTCAGGGCCGATTCTATTGTCGTCAGTTCCTTTTATTCCGTCTCCAAAGTCATTCGAAAAATTAGACAGAATTTGATAAGAAATTGCGGTAAAAATAGCTGTCAAAAATATAGAAATATTAAACTTGTTTTCTGAAAATGCGGCAAAAGAACCTATTAATATCCCAGAAACAGACAATGGAATTGTTCTAAGTCTAGCTGCCACAATCCATTCATTTAGCTTTATAGGCATATCATATAAATTTTAGAATACAAGAATTTTCAAGGAAATTTTGGGTATTTTTTAAAATTTGGCTCTCTTTTTTCTAAAAAAGCGTTTTTTCCTTCTTGAGCTTCTTCGCTAAGGTAATACAAAAGGGTAGCGTCACCAGCAAGTTGCATTAATCCGTGTTGCCCATCTAATTCTGCATTGAGACTTCGTTTAATCATCCTCAAGGCTAGTGGACTTCTTTTTTGCATAATTGCACACCATTTAAGTGTAGCATTCTCGAGCTTTTTTAATGGGACTACTTTATTTACCATTCCCATGCTTAAAGCCTCTTCTGCTGAATATTGTTCGCAAAGAAACCAGATTTCTCTTGCTTTTTTTTGACCAACATGTCTTGCCAAATATGAGGACCCAAACCCACCATCAAAACTCCCTACTTTAGGACCAGTTTGCCCAAAAACAGCATTTTCACTAGCAATGGTGAGATCACAAACCACATGCAGAACGTGACCACCTCCAATGGCATATCCATTAACCATGGCGATTACAGGTTTAGGAATTTCTCTAATTTTTTTATGTAAATCTAAAACGTTTAATCGAGGCACTCCATCATCACCAATATAGCCCCCAGAACCTTTTACGTTTTGATCACCACCACTACAAAAGGCTTTTTCTCCAGCACCTGTAAAAACAACTATATCGATATCGCTTCGTTCTTTACAGATGTCAATTGCTTCAAGCATTTGAACGTTTGTTTCTGGCCTAAAAGCATTGTAAACTTTAGGCCTATTAATAGTTATTTTTGCCACCCCATTATAAAATTCGAATTTTATATCAGAGTATTCTTTTATGTTATCCCATTTGATAATCATCAAATTTTTTTTTGTTAAATATAAGGTTTATAAAAATTAAATACACTTCAATTTTTTGACAAAAATTCAAAGTAATTTTTTAGAGTTTTTGAGCTTAAATCAGAGGACGTGGTGATTTCTAAAATTTTAGGTTTTTTAGATTTTTTAAAAAAAGTTTTTAAAGCTAGCTTAACCCCCCATTTTGTTTTTTTGTTTTGATAGTCGAATCCATATAATTGAGCTATTCTTTTAGCTTTTAAATTATGTTCAGTTTCTATAAATTTTGAAAAAACCTCATTATTCTCGTGTCCAGGAAGAATTCTAAAAATTCCACCGCCACTATTGTTAATCAAAATGATTCTAAAATCTGATTTAATATAATTGTTCCAAAGCCCATTTATATCATAGAAAAAACTGAGGTCTCCAGTTATTAACAGGACAGGAGAATCGCTTGCAACTGCTGAGCCAACTGATGTAGAGGTGCTTCCGTCAATCCCACTAGTTCCCCTGTTACAATACGTGTTATTAAAATTGGAAAGGTTAAAAAGCTGAAGATATCTTATTGGAGAGCTGTTTGCAGCTTGAATTTGGTATTGCGCTGGAATTCGAGATGATATAATGGAAAAAACAATAAAATCTGAAAAACTTGCAGCTTTTATAAATTTATTATGAGCATAAATTCTTTTTTCAGAAATTATTTTCCATGAATTATAAAATTTAGAAGATATAGGTTTTTTAGGCAATACATTATTAAAAAATAAGTTTGGAGAAATATCAATGTGCTTTAACCCTTTAAAATATGTGTCCTTTGCTTCATTTTCACCAACATGAAGATGGAGGCTAGGAGAGTGTTTTCTAAGAAAATCTTTTATTTTTTTTGAAATTATCATCCCTCCAATTGTTATTAGAAGTTCTGGTTTTAGATTTTCAAACAGATTATCTCTTGTTTTTAGTAGCTCAATTGGCGCAATTAATTGGTCAATATTTCCAAAAAAAGAATTATCATGTAAGTTGGATGTAGATTCGGTTAAAACGACAATATTAGAGTTATTTTTTATTTTAGTTATAACCTCTACAGACAAACAGCTGGGCTTAGAAGTGCCAACTAAGACAAGTATTTTGGAATTTTGGGAGATTACATTATTATATTCCTCTAAGTTAAATTTTGTCAATTTCTTAGTTTTCTTTTTTACTTTATTTTGTAAAGAAATTGTTGGGGTTTTTATAAAATTATATAAAGGTTCTTCAAAAGGAACATTAATATGGACAGGTTTTTTTAATAAAATAGAGGCATTAATCCTATTGTTTAACACCTCTTCATTAAAGCTTTGTATTTTCAATTGAAGTTTCCCTAAAGCCTTATTATCTAGATTGGGGGGCAACAACTTTTGTTTATTACTACCCAGGATGGTTTGGGTTTGATGTGTAACATCTTGAATCAACTCGTCAGAGCTTAAAATATTTTTACCAAAAACATTAAGCTGATTAATTGTTTGTCCATCCCCTATGTTTATTTTATATTTTGGCCTATCAGCAGAGAGAATTATTAATGGAATTTCACTAAAGAATGCCTCTGCAACAGAAGGAGAATAATTTAACAGAGCAGACCCTGATGTACATAATAATATTACTGGCTTTTCTGTTTTCTGCGCTATCCCCAAGGCAAAAAACCCTGCAGATCTCTCGTCAACAATACTATAACAATTGAACTCTTTGTTTGAGGCAAACCCAATTGTAAGCGGAGCATTTCTTGAACCAGGAGAGATGACCACATCACTAATTCCAAGCTTTAAGCAAGAAAGAATTATTGTTTGGGCGCAAGGTATTGTAGGATACATTATCACAATACAAATGTACTAAATGAATTAATGGACTACCTAAAAAGAGCTTCCAATATTGTTTGCGATTTATTGATTATTTCTTCCCATTCTTTTTCAGGATCGCTGTCTTCAGTTATTCCTCCACCAACAAATATTTTAGCTTTATTTTTTTTAACATGAACACATCTTAAGTTTACAAAAAGCGTACAATTCATATTATCTATTTCACCCAAATATCCAGAGTAAAAAGATCGGTTGTGAGATTCTTCTTTTTTAATAATTAAAAGAGCCTTTTCTTTAGGGGCCCCACCAACTGCTGGCGTTGGATGAATAGCATTTATAATCTGGTTAGGACTAGAGCTTGTGGTTCCGGAAATAGTGGTTTTTAAATGATCGACACCTCCAGCCTTTATGGTACTGGAATTGGTGGTTTCAAGATTTTTACAAAAAGGAGCTAAGTTTTTCTTAATTTCATCTTTCACGATTTTTTGTTCAATAACCTCTTTATTTCCCCAAAGACCTATGTTTCTTTTTTTAGTCCCAGCAAGCGCCATCGTAGTGATTTTTTTATCTTGAACTTCTAAAAGAGTTTCTGGACTTGCGCCCATCCAACAACCTTCGTTAGGAATGTAAAATAGATAACAAAAAGCATCTTTATGTAATCTTAATAGATTTTTGAAATAAGCTTCGAAATTATTTTGAATTAAATCCAGCTCAAAACTGGCAGAATACACAAGCTTAATCAATTCGGTTTTTGATATTGTGTTTTTTATATCAATGATTTTTTTTAAGTAATTTTCTTTATGTGAATTAAACTTTTCTTGTTGATTAAATTCTTCAGTTAAAGAGTTCTTTAAAGAATCTGAAAGGATTTTGGCCTCAAACATTGTTTTACTTGAAATAAAATATCCCTCCTTACTTTTATCAAAAGGCATCATTATAAAACCAGGGTCTTTAGGAAAAGCTTTGTGGTTGATTTTTTGTTCTTTTCCGTTATAGCATTTTAAAGTATTTGTTCCTGGTAATCTAAAGCAAACAAAAGGAGTTTTTTGATTATAAAAGAAATTTAACCTTAAAAAAAAATCAGGACAAGAAATCATAATTAGCTCTAGGTTTTTAATCTTTTTTATTAGCAATATAAATGGATGTTGCCCCCAGCATTTGAGGTTTTACCATGACGTTAGTGAAACCACACTTTTTTAAAACAGAAACGAACTTTTTGCCACTTGGAAATTTTTCAGCAGACTTCTGAAGGTACTGGTAGGCTGTCTTGTCTTTAGAAAATATAGAACCCATAAATGGTATAAAAGATTTACTAAAAAGAAAGTAAAAAAATTTAATTATTGAGTTTTCAGGAACAGATGTTTCTAAAACAATCAATTTACCTCCTTGGTTCAACACCCGATGACTTTCTTTTAATCCTTTTTCTAAGTCTTGAAAATTTCTAACCCCAAAACCAATAGTTACTAAATCAAATTCTTCATTTTTAAAATCAATGTTTTCAGCATCTCCTGAAATTAAAGTTATTTTATCTGATAAGTTTTTTTTGCTAACTTTTCTTCTCCCAACCTCTAACATTTTTTCTGAAATATCAAGTCCAATTATATTAGAGCCTTCAATTTTAGACATTTCTAGAGCAATGTCAGCGGTTCCAGTAGCAATATCCAAAATATTTTTTGGGTTATAAGATTTTGCAATGGTATAGATTTTTTTTCTCCACTTCACATCATTTCCAAAAGTCATTAATCGATTTAAAAAATCATACTCAATAGAGATAGAATCAAACATGTCTTGAATCTGTGCCTTTTTTGGAAGATCTAGCTTTTGATTTGGCTTCATTTGTGGATTTAAACGGCTCTCAAAGATAATTAATTACCATGACTGAAAATTAATATTTTTAATATAATAAATATTTTTTAGGAGAATTTTTCCATCCAGCTTGATATTTATAATCAACAAAATAAACCTTCAAATCGGCTTGGTATGGATAATCAACGAAAAGTATTTTTTTTTCTGACTTATACTCTTGATTAACAAAAAACCAAAGACCTTCATTCCCTTTTATTTCATATTCACGACTAACTTTAAAAACTTTTAAGTCTGCTTGATAGCCCTGATTAACTATAAAAACTTTAATGTCTGCTTGGTATGATTTACTTGTCGAAAAAACTTTTTGTGAGCTCAAAGATGAGCTCAATAATAAAGCAATTATTAGTAAAAGAGAATTTTTCACAAATTAACACATCCAAAAATAATGCCATGTATTAAAATCTTGAAATTAAATCTTCCAGCCTTCCCTGTATTCTCTTGTTACAAATTGATTTGCCTCTTCTAGATTAGTTATTTTCATGTTTTCTCCATCCCATAAAAGTTTTTTTCTTGCAAAAAAGTCCAAATTCCCTTTTAAATTTTCTTTTCTTAACATATAACTTCTAATAGCTAGATTACCCATCAAAACTGTTTCTGTCATTGGCCCAGCATAATCAAAAGACGAAGTTAGGCCCAGATGTTCTTTGCTGTCAAACCCAGCCTTACATGCATCAACCCATTTTCTTTGATGTCCGTATTCAGGCTCAGACATTTTTTCAGTTTCAGGACCAAATTCTGTTTCACCATTATATAAATATAATTTTGGAGTTAGCGGGGAACTGTCATTAATATTGGTTGAGATAATCCCTTTCTCTCCAATCATTAAAACTCCGTTAAAACTTCCGGGTCCTCCAATATCATCATTTGCAGGTATAATCTCTGGATGTGGAGGCCTAATTCCACCATCTGTCCAAGTTAATTGCATTGGCGTGTTGTTTTTTTCTGTAGACCCAAAGTTCAAAGTAATTAACGAAGAGGGAGGACATCCTTCAGGAAAATAGTCCGCGCTCCACATTTTTGTATAAACACTCCCAACGCTACATTCCGCGTCTTTTGGATATTTTAATCCTAAAGTTCTAAAAGGAATGTCTATTAAGTGGCACCCAACATCTCCTAAAGCACCTGTTCCATATTCCCACCAACCTCTCCAATTAAATGGATGTAAATTTGGAGTATATGGCTTATCACTAGCTGGGCCTAACCATAAATCCCAGTTTAATGAATCAGGTTTTTTGTTAGGATCTGGCTTCATCATTTCAATTCCTTGAGGCCAAACTGGTCTATTGGTCCACACTTTCACTTCAGATATTTTACCAACTTTTCCAGAGTCGATCCATCCTTGCACCATATCTAACAATGGGTTTGATCCACCTTGATTTCCCATTTGAGTAACTACTTTTTGTTTTCTAGCGAGTTCGGTTAGCAATCGAGCTTCCCTAATATTGTGTGTAATAGGCTTTTGAACATATACGTGCTTATTTCTCTCCATTGCATAAACTGCTGCAGATCCATGAACATGATCTGGAGTTGAGATAGTTACCGCATCAAGATTTTTTTCTTTGTCCAACATCTCTCTAAAATCAGAGTATAACTTTGCTTTAGGGAATTTTTTGACGGTTACTTTTGCACTACCAGCAAAATCAACATCACAAAGAGCTCCAATTCTTTCTCTACCATTAACAGATGAATTAGAAATATCACTGGAGCCTTTACCACCAGCCCCAATAGCTGCTATATTTAGCTGATCACTGGGTGCAGTATATCCAACTCCTCCTAAAACATTTCTTGGTACAATGAAAAAGCCAGCGCCTAAAACGGATGATTTTTTAATGAAATTTCTTCTTGATTTCTTACTCATAATGACACTAATTTTATTAAAAATAGCGTAATATCGACAAGAATCAAAAGATTAAAAGAGTCTTTTTTTAAAATTATTTTTTAGGAATAATTACTCTTGAAGGAGAGTCTTCCCCATTAATTATGGACCTTGTCCCAATA
>Ga0209223_10000666_pt1 | contig 39230 bp, 17 predicted proteins | sample COG_06_FD_184750 | JGI IMG/M metagenome (GOLD analysis project Ga0209223, IMG submission 184750) | Pelagic Microbial community sample from North Sea - COGITO 998_met_06 (SPAdes) (version 2) | ecosystem: Environmental > Aquatic > Marine > Neritic zone/Coastal water | place: Helgoland, sampling...
AGACCTCTTAATACTATTTAAAATATACAGAAAGCCCCGACCGTCCTATTTATTAATTTGAAAGAATTAAAGCTCACACTTAAAGAGTATTCAACCTTAAGAAATTTGAAAACACGCAAGTCAATAAATTAACCTAGCACCCACCCCAAAGAGCACTTTGAGGTTGCGACCAGTATACGGGCATTATATAAATGAGTGTATAGGCTCGTGGTATATTTTCATGGCAAAAGCATTAATGTTGATTACACGGTTAATAAAACGCGAAAACAAACAAAACAGACAAAAAGTGCTAATTATTTAACTCTCATTATGTAGGCTATTGCGTAATACTTTGGACGATTCTCATGGGCAGTTGAAGACCCTGTATTATCTGTTGTTCCACTATGATTATGATACCCATTAGTTGAAATTGAAGCTCCTCTATTTCTTGCATCCACTCCCGTCCAGCCTTCGTCACTGTTGCTAGATTCCCCCATAGATTGCATACTGAGTCCACCCCCTTGAGAATCATATGGAAGCCTTTCAATTTGATGAGTATGATTTCCATTGCTGCTTGTGGTAAAAGTATGATTATGTTGTGGCATTTGGCTAGCCGATAAGGTTACCGCATCTTCTCCACCTTTATTAGTATGGCTGTATGAAGTCGTTCCGTTACTGCCAATTCCGACAACAAACCTGCCTGATAAATTTGGCGGAGTAATTCCGTTGTTAGTTACCCCGTTACAAAGAGTCCACCCATCTGGCACAGTTGAACCACTCCACATAATTATACCTCCTATTGGTGTTGCGCCATAACCAATAAATTCAGTAGCTTTTACCTTACCATCGACATGCAATTTTTCAGTTGGATTTGTTTCTCCAATACCAATATTCCCATGTTTTATACCTGTGGCAGTCATAGCAGTCGTATGCGCTGTAATTGCGTTATTATCCGTTCTATATTCTGTTTTCCAAGGGTTTATTGCATACCATTTTGTATTACCCGAAGCTCCATTACCATATCCTACAAAAAGAATATCAAGTGTAATATCATAAACCATCATTCCCTGGGAAAACCCAGTACCAGTGCTCATTGCTTCACGCTGAGTAGTAGATAACCTAGGAATAAGCAGCCCTTTATTAGTTGCTTGTATGTCCAGAACGGAATTATCATCTGGAGAAGTCGTATTAATACCTACTTGGGCCATTAAAGAAAAGGAAAAAAACAACAGAGTAAGAAGTGGAAAAAGAGTTTTCATTTTATTCCTTTTTTGGAATAGACAAATATGCGTAGAATAAACAGAATATCTATAATTCTAAACTACACCATCCTATTTACTGGTTTCAAGCAACTCACAGAACGGATAAGATGGAATCAATTTCAAAGCAATTTCTGAAAATAAAGGTCCCAAAATATAAAAGAATTTAATACACCCGCATAATATAAGCAAGGGTATAATAGGGCGGTCGGTTGTCACTAGCACCAGATGGCGCTCCAGACCGCGTTGTCGGTAATTTTAAAAGATGTCTATGATTTCCTCCAGCATTAGTTGTAAAAGAATGCGCGTGGTTAGTTTGCGCTACATTATGCCTACCGCAGCATGTTCTTGTCATAGAAATTGATCCACCCCCGCCATTTGTTGTTCCAGAATGTGTATGATTTCCTGCATATTCGGAATAAATATCTGGCGGATCAGTCAAATGCGTGTGCGAAGAAGATTTACTCCCCCCAAAATCACTAGTAGTGGTTCCTTTGGTACTAAGATTTCCAGGATTATTATAGTTTGCATCGCTGTTATCATATCCGACAACAAATCTCCCCTTCAAATTCGGAGTTTTGTATCCATTTACTGTTAATCCATTGCACAAAGCCCAACCTGTTGGTGCTATTGATCCGCTCCACATCACTATGGTACCGATAGGAACCGCTCCTCTTCCAATAAATTCTGTTGCTTTTACTTTACCATCGACATGTAATTTTTCAGTTGGACTAGCAGTTCCAATACCTACGTTTCCGTGGTTTATGCTTCCGGCAGTCATAGTCGTCATGTGCGCTGTACTTGCGTTATTATCGGTCCTGTGTTCAGTTTTCCAAGGGTTCATTGCATACCATTTTGTATTACCCGAAGCTCCATTACCATATCCTACAAAAAGAATATCAAGTGTAATATCATAAACCATCATTCCCTGGGAAAACCCAGTACCAGTGCTCATTGCTTCACGCTGAGTAGTAGATAACCTAGGAATAAGCAGCCCTTTATTAGTTGCTTGTATGTCCAGAACGGAATTATCATCTGGATTAGAATTGTTTATACCAATCTGAGCAGAAGCAAAGTGCATGGAGATTAATAAAAAGAAAATAGAAAGTGAGTATTTCATAATATTTAAGATATATGAGGGAAAAATAGACCCAAAAATTTTAGTTTCTGATAACATATTATCATTAACAAAATTAGTATTGTTCTCATTAGAGACTGTTTTAGGTGCGCGTTTTTAAATAACGCCCAATTCCTTACCAATTTTTGCAAATGCTTTAATAGCTTTATCCAAATGAGTTTGATTATGAGCTGCGCTTAATTGAACTCGAATTCTAGCTTGCTCTTTTGGAACTACAGGGTAGAAGAATCCAATCACATATACACCTTCCTCCAACAATTTATTAGCAAAAGTTTGAGACAAAGCTGCACCGTAAAGCATAATCGGAACGATTGCGCTATCGCCATCTTTAATATCAAACCCAACAGCTTTAATTTCTTTTTTGAAATAGTTTACATTCCATTCTAACTTGTCCCTTAGCTCTGTAGACTCATTCAATAAATCAAAAACTGCATTGCTCGCACCCACAATACTTGGAGCTAGTGAATTAGAAAACAAATAAGGTCTAGAACGCTGGCGAAGAATTTCAATGATTTCCTTTCTACCCGATGTAAAGCCACCCATGGCACCACCAAGCGCTTTACCTAAAGTACCGGTAATGATATCCACTCGACCAATCACGTTTTTAAGCTCAATAGTTCCTTTGCCCGTTTTGCCTATAAAACCCGTTGCATGGCATTCATCCACCATTACCAACGCGTCATATTTATCGGCTAAATCACAAATTTTATCGAGTTGGGCTACGTACCCGTCCATTGAGAAAACCCCGTCAGTCACTATTATTTTAAAACGAGCACCTGAAGCTGCTTTTAACTGTTCCTCCAAGTCGGCCATATCATTATTTGCATAGCGATACCTTGCTGCTTTACACAAACGCACGCCATCAATAATGGAAGCATGGTTCAAAGCATCTGAAATAATAGCATCATCCTTTGTGAGCAAGGGTTCAAAAACACCTCCATTGGCATCAAATGCTGCCGCATATAAAATGGTGTCTTCCGTGCCTAGAAAATCTGCAATTTTTTGCTCCAATTCTTTATGGATATCTTGAGTACCGCATATAAAGCGTACCGAAGACATTCCAAAACCATGAGAATCTAATGCTTGGTGAGCAGCTTCAACAACTCGTGGGTGCGATGATAATCCCAGGTAATTATTAGAACAAAAATTCAGCACTTCTTCTCCAGTTGACACTTTGATTACAGCGTCCTGTTGAGTTGTAATTATGCGTTCTTTCTTATACAAACCATCAGCAGTTATCTGCGCTAATTCTTCTTGTAAATGATCTTTTAGTTTTCCGTACATGACTTAGTTTTTGATACAGCAAATATATTCAGCTAACTCTGTCTTAAACCCTACACATGCAATTCAGCAACAAATAAAAGCTACTCAACATGTTTTAGAGCTAAAAAGTTGCATTTCGTCCCTAAAAAAAACGATTCAACCGTATTTTGTCTTTTATTTGCTAATAATGCTAAACTTAAACTTCTCGCTGAACCATGCCTTTGGGTTAGCATTTGCTGTATCCTGCTGTTTATCAAGCTATAGTCAAGACCTTTCTACCATCGGCGAGAAACCGATTTGGAAAGAGGCTAAACTAAGTGGAGGTATTGGCGGTAGTCTTGTAGGGTATGACACTAAAGGACAGGCAGCACAGCGTCCTCCATTCTACTGGATAGTCAATGCAAACGTGAACATTGACATATATGGTATGGCGATACCGTTTAGCGCAACGTTTACCTCCCAGAACCAAGACTTTGCCCAACCTTTTAACCAATTTGGAATGAGCCCCAAGTACAAATGGGTTACTGCACATTTGGGGTTCAGAAGTATGCAGTTTAGTCAGTATTCATTGGCTGGGTTAAATTTTTTAGGTGCTGGTGTTGAACTCGAAATTCCAGATACAAAATTTAAAGTAAAAGCAATGGGAGGGCGTTTAATAAAGGCTATCCCTCTCACCAATGGTTTAAACGTAGTTTCGGAAGATCCTGCTTTTGAAAGATGGGGTTACGGAGCTAATGTGGAATACAAATACAAATCTGGCCAAATAGGCTTTTCTGTTTTCAAAGCACAAGATTTAATTAGTTCAATTAACACCGATTCTCTACTTGTACTTAAACCTGCGGAGAATGTGGTATCAGCGATTACCTTTCAACAAAAAATTGGTAAACGGTTAAGCTTTAATGGAGAATACGCCTTGAGTGCATATACAAGAGATAGAAGATTGGAAGCAGTTCAAAGCAATGATTTTGGCTACCAAAATAATTTTGGTTGGCTTATTGAATCAAATTCATCAACAGTAACCAATTCTGCATTCACAGGAAATTTAACTTATGCGATAAAATCACATTCGTTTGGAGTAACCTATAGAAGGGTAGGACCCGAATATGAAAGTATGGGTGCCGCTTTTTTAAATAATGACGTAGAAGAAGTAACTGGAAATATTGCTACTTCTATCTTGAAAAGAAAAGTAAACCTTGCTGGAAGCTTAGGGCTTCAGCGGAACAATTTAGCTGACAACCTATACACAAACGATAGAAGAATAATTGGCTCAGGTAATGTGACATGGGCGATAAGTAATAAAGTAATGCTTTCTGGCTTATACTCTAATTACAGAGCCACAAGCGACCCTAGCGCCTTAAACGTTAGAGATACCATTCGATTTATTCAAGTCACTGCTAATTATGGTATAGTCGCGACCTATTCCACTGCCAGTGAAAAATTTGGCCATAATGTGGTTTTATCGAACAATTATCAGCAAGCAAATAGTATTAGCGCTGGAGACCTTCAAACAGTTGAGAATGGAAGTGAGTTTTACAATTCTAATCTGAGTTATACATTTACACTTGTACCTAAGCAACTGAATATAACCGCAGCAGCTAACTATAACCAATTTTTAAGTCCTGGCATAGTCAACGAGGCTATTGGCCCTACCGTAGCTGTTAGTAAACCATTCTTAAAGAAATCCTTAACCGCCATGGTTGCTTACAGTTTATTCAACAACTACTTAGATAAAGAATTCCAAGACACTAGTTCAAACATTATGGCCAGTATTGGTTATAATATTAAGAATCATCACCAAATAAAATTAGATGGGAGATTAATGGCTCGAGAAGGAAATAACTCCACTCCAATAGAAGAAATTCAAGCTGGCTTAAGTTACAACTATACGTTTTGAGAACGACAATCATTAACATACTATTTACCTGGCTTGCTATAATTGCACTTGGCAATCAGACATATGCGCAGGTAAAGGCATTACCCGTTACCGCCAATACAACCTTGGCTCCTCCTTATACAGCCTATTTGTCCGACTATTCATCAGTAGGTGCAAACAAATTAATGGTAAGCGCTATTTTCAATGACTTTAATGAATCTTCTGTAGATGTTTATCTCCACGTTAAAATCTCAAGTAATCTAGTAACATTAGAGACTAAACCGAATTTCAAGCCAATTAACAGAACAACTTTAACTCCAGGGGTTTCTAAAATATTTAGAGGAGCTGATTTTGCCTCCTATTTAAACTTTAGTAATTTGAACCTGACCGGAATAACGCTTTCGGAATTGAATAGTACTGGTAGATTACCTGATGGTAATTACCAATTTTGTGTTACCGTAAAAGAGTACAATTCGGGAAGGGCGATTTCTAGAACAACTTGCACGGTGGCATTCATTTCTAAGCAAGATCCGCCATTACTTACAACACCAGCACAAGGAATTACCGTAACACCTCAAACACCTCAAAACATAACTTTTCAATGGCAGCTTAAAAACCCACCCCCAGGAGGGTTTACTAACGTGGAGTACCTGCTAAAACTTTACGAAATAACGGATAATTCAATCAATCCAATGAATTCCATTTCTGCCAGTAAGGTGCTTAAAATATATGAAACTGGAACTACCACCCCCATTACCACAACCAACTTTAACTACAATATAACCCAAACCTTACTTGAGGAAGGCAAGCGTTATGCTTGGACGATAACTATTCGAGAAAAAAACGGCAGACAGAGCTTTAAAAACGATGGGGTTTCTCAAGTAGGCTGGATTCAATACGGTTTGCCAGCTGGTGGCATTGTAGAATTAAAGGCTCCCGAAGACGGTCATGGTTTTGAAGAACGAGAAAACAAAAACTTTAAATGGAAAGCACCAGATAATGTGCTTGCGGGAAACAAATTCAAATACGAATTAAAAATTGTAGAGTTATCAGGAAAATCTCCAAAAGATGCTATCGATAAAAACAGCAGTTGGTACACCTTTACTAGTTCGGACCAATCTTCCTTAAGTGATTTTTCTCATACCATGACTTCTAAATCTTTTGAAAAGAAAGGAGAATATGCATGGCAAGTCAAAGCTTATAGCGGTACAAGAGAAATTGCCAAATCAGAAATTAGAAGTGTACTAGGGCCACCGCTAATTAAATCGTTTTATGCTGGAAACGAGATTGTTAAAGTTATTTCAACTACCAATAAGGACCTTACTAAATTAGATGGCACTGGTGAAATAGTTGTCAATTCAAAAGGAGATAAGAAGAAAATTAAATTTTCAGGTATTAATGTTGGCGTATCAGCTGGACAATATGTTTTGAAATCAGGTACAATAATTTCGGCCATTACGCTTGACCCAATAACAGTTACACCATTCAATTCAATAAATGACGACGCTATATTTTATCCTGATAGTGTGAAGCTCACAAAAAATAACTTCACAATTAAGGGAACCATAAAATTAAAATTACCACATCCTGTAAAGGGTGGCCAAGTGGCTTATATTGTCTCAGATCCATCTTGGTTAAACTTTGAAGAATACAAATTATTGGGAAGCGCAAAGCTTAGCAATAAAAATGATTTTGATTTATTAGATCTCGGTAATAGTCGATTAAAACTGAGAACAACATCAGATTTCCTTTGTAGTGGCGCCAATAAGTACAAAATGCGATTTGATGCAGACTTTTATGTCAATCCTAATGTACATACATCAGACAATCAACGTTTATCCTTTTTCATAAAGCAAGCGGATCAACTCTACTATTTCAACATAACAAAGGCCGATGAGTTAAGTGCTCAAAACATATTGCCTTTAGTGCAAAAAGCCAATATTTATGCACAGCCCAAAAAGGTAGTGATTGATTTAGATGAGACTCAATCTCCTGGACAACACTCTTCAGATAAAATATGGAAAGGCGTTTATTATCAAGAATTTACATTACAAATGCAAACGAAACTTGATGATTCGAAACAACAGATTTTGGAAAGCGAAATCACCCAAAGTTATAACCTAAATAGCGACAATAAGACAAAGCTAGATATTGATGCTAAAGGGCTTCAGTGTGCATTAAGCAGAGACTTTAAATCTTCAGAAAAATCGACGTTTAATTTATTTCCAGCTGAATTAAAAAACATTCAATTTACTGTAACTGATAATAAACTAAAAGGTACCGTAACGGGAAATGTAATAATTCCATTTATAAGTGAAAGCACTAAACACAACTATACTATTCCATTAAACGACCAGGGTTTTAATGCGGGAGCATTTGATAAGTCCCTTGATGGAACAATCATAACATTTAGCCCAAATGGAGGAGAACAAAAGCAAATAGTAACCATCAAAAGGGCCGTTTTTGCTGACAATGAACGTTTAGATTGCACGATTGATGTAGAGTCTCCGGTTTTAAAGCACACCTTCAAAGCACTTACCGACTTTAGAATTTACGGTGATATGTTTATTGGGTATGGAAAACGAAGTGGGTCTCATAAACTTTCGAAACAAGTAAAACTTAAATACGAAGGTTTCAATATCAATGCCTATGAATTAGGCGCAAGTTTAATTGCTGGCAATTACGCATTGAGTATTAGAAGCACTGCACCATTGGGAGATGATGTAGCCGGTAAAACTGGCCCTCCAATTATGGACTTTAGTTCGGTTACTGAAGTTAAAAATAAACCTGCAGACATCAACTTTAGCGACGCCAAATATTCCTCCAATAAACCAGAGGTACCCGTTACAATTAAATCAGATCAAGACCAAAAGTCATTTGCATTTGAAAAAATTGAGGTGGATTTAAACTCGAGCATCATTGCTATGAAAGGCTCACTGGAGCTAAGAAAAGGAGATCCATATTGGGGAACTGTTTTTAAGGGAGATATAAAAGGTAAACTAAAAGTTCCTGCTGATATAGAACTAGGCGCCAGCATGATCTTAGGTACTAAAGAAGCTCTTAAATATTGGTATTTCGACGCCTATTTTAACGATACACAAGGCATGGGTGTATCTGTCATGGGGTTCTTCAATATTGTGGCAATGGAAGGTCGAGTCTATCGTCATATGAATCAAGACACCAAAACAGGAGATTTTATTATTGATAAGGACATTGATTTTGGCGCAGGACTATATATGCAAATGATAGATCCGAGTGGAGGAAAACTGTTTAAAGTCGATATAGCTGCTGAACTCGAAGTTAAAAAGAGTGGGTTCATTATAGATTTGGAAGGAGATCTATCGATGCTTAACGCCTCTTCAAGAACTCCAGGAGCTGGTGGTGTTGCAAAAAAAGCAGCTGCAAAGGAAGTAGCTAAAGAAATTGCAAAACAACTTGGGCCAATAGAAGTAACCGTTCCAATCGGCAGCGATAAAATGAAGTTAAAGGCAAGTGCAGAGAGCGCTGGTATCACCTACATTACTGGAGCTACAACATTTGGCTTTGCGGCTGATATTTCTTCAGCTGCCGGAGCGACACTTTCCTATAAAAATGGGTCGGACGAATTTAACCTCTCTGGGTCTCGCTTAGGAAGCGCATCCTTCAAATTAAAAACGGGTTCTAGTGCAGTAGGTTTGGCTTATGACGGTGCTAATGTTGGATCTATTGACTTTGACATAAGTGGGTTTAAACTAAAGTCAAGTTTCGACAAATCGAGTACGGCAGGAGAAATTAAAGTTGCTTATGCATCTACCAAAGTAGAATTGGGAGCAAATGCAACCGAAGGCAAAGGAAATCTATACGTTGAAATTGATGCTAGCAATTCCTTTGGCGCTTCATTTGATAAAATTGGTGCTGGAAAATTAAATGTTAAAACAGGAGAACTTACATTGACCATGGAAGCCAATAAAGTGGCACAAACAGGGAAATTTGGGTTTACTTATAACAGCACACTTTTCTCTGTTGCCGCAGACAAAAAGAATGGAAGTGGCTCTTTAGTAATTGGCAGTGGAACTGATAAGCTTGAAGCTAGCGGCGATAAAGTTGGTAAAGGCAGAGTTATGATTACTGATGGTTCAGCAAAGTTTGAACTAAAAGCCGATAAACCAGCAGGAACTGGTAGTGTTGAAATAATACCCGATGCAAATACACGTTTGTTTGTTGCCTTAGACAAAAGCGGCAGTGGAGAATTTGAAGCGCTCTACAAAGGTTTAAACCTAAAAGTAAGCGCAGATAAAACTGCAGGAAAAGGATCCATATTCGCAAAGTATGGTTCGGAAAAAGTTATCGCCAAGGCTAACAAACAAGACTTAGAAGGATACTTTTCCTATGCCAACGGCAGCGACTCGGTAAGTGCAGATTTATCTTCAACCAAAATGAAAGTGGAGGTGGCTCAACAGGGCACTTATTTTATGGTTGACGCTGACAAGGATGGAAATGGCAACTTAGAAATTTCTAAAGGTGTTTACCGATTTAAAACTGGATTAAATAATGATGTGTTCTCTGTTATGGCTAAAGATGCTACTAAAGCAGTGTATGTTTCTGCTGATGAGAAAGCACAGACTGGAATGTTTGCATTAAAAGTAAAGTCAGATTCCATATATACTGCTGCTACTTCAACCAGTGCAACCTTCTATTCAGATTATTCCGGAACAAAGTTTTTTATAACTGGAGACAAATCTGGTAGTGGTAAACTTGCTTTGACTCAAGGAACTAAAGAACTAAAAATTGATGGAGATGTTACCAAAAAATCAGGGTCTTTTTTCATAAAGGATGGCAGCGATGCACTTTACTTGGCGGCAAATCAAAGCGCTGCCACGGGTAAACTTGCCATGAAAATTGGCTCGGATAGCATTAAGGCAAATCTCAACACAAACGAAGCGGATTTAGCATTCTCCTATAATGGAGTTTCTATGGGTATTGATGCCAACCGAGCTGGAAGTGGAAAAATTTCATATTCTCAAAATGGAAAAGCAATTGTAGTTGATGCAAATGTGGTAGCAAAAACAGGTACTTTCAAATACTCAGAATCGGCATTCGATCTTCAAATAACCACTAGCAAAGAATTTGACTTGAATATTGGTAGCACCAACTTCCATTTGAACTTTGGTAGCCAATATGAATTAAAGAAAGCAGGAACCGCAGTAGCTATGGGGCTTGTAAATAATATGGGAACTCATACGTTTACCGAAAACGGCTATACTTGTACCATTAGCTCAACCAGCAGCATGAAATCCTTGACGGTTAAAAAAGGTACAAACACCGTAAAAATATCGCTTGACAATGCCAATAACGGAACACTTGCCCTTACAGATGCAACAGCAACATATACCGCAGAAAGAACTGGAGCAGGTGCCTACAAATTAAGTTCTGGATCAAAAAGCATAGCATTAAATTCGGATAAATCAGTAGAGTTAAAAGATGGGGCAACTAAAGAGCTTGAAATTTCAAGTACAGGACTAACGGTTAAATACGACTCTTACAATCTTGCCATAAACGCAACCAGTAAAGAATTTACATACAGTGACGGAACTTATGGAATGAGCTTTACACCAACAGAAGTCAAGTTAAATGACAAAATAAGGTCGATTAAATTAAAATCAGACAAATCCTTTGAATTTGCTGAGGGAACAAGTAAAAAATTGACGCTTTCAAAAGACGAGGTTAGTGTTAAATACGATAGTTACGTTGCTTCTTTTGGAACCAATAAATCGCTTAGCTTTTCTGACGGAACACGTTCATTCGCAGCAAGTACAGCAGGATTGAGTTTATCGGATGGAACCAAAACTATAAAGCTAAACAAAGATAAAAGTGCTTCTTATGCTGATGGAACGAAAAAATCTGTAAAAATTAGTACAGAAGGTGTTGATTTGAAGTATGACTCATACACTGCTTCATTTAGTAAATCTAAAGACCTTAACTTTAGTGACGGAACCAACTCATTTGCCCTTAACCCAACAAAAATGGAGCTTAAAACAGGCAGTAATTCAATTGCGCTTGAAAACAAAAACGGTGTAAAATCAATTTCCGCCACTGATGGAACCAACACTGCTTCATTCGTAAGTACCGGAACCGCCACTGTAGATTATGGTTCTAACAAAATAAAAGTAAATGGCACCAAAATGCTTGAACTTGAAGTTAGCAAACACAAGGTGGCCATTGATAAGGGAAGCGCATCTTATACCGACGGCAATGTTACATTAGCATTAGGTGAAGGAAATGATCTCATTAAAGCAAGTAAAGGAACAAGAAGTCTAGCTATTACAAAAGATTCGGACCTTGAACTTAAAGATGGAAAATACCTAGCAAATGTTTCTTATACCAACAAAAGCATAAAACTTTCTGATGGAACCCGCACGATTACTGCTGGTGGAACCTCTAATCTTATTTCTTACAAAGAAGGTAGTTACCTTGTCTCATTTTACAAAGCCACGAGTGGCCAATATGGCTTAAAAGGCGCTTATGATGGTAACACATTAGCTGTTGAAGCTGGTAGAAGCAAAACCGTAAAAGTAATTGCTTCTAATTCTTCCATTGGTGAAATATCTGTTTCAGCCAATTCCAAAAAAGACATAATTTTTGGATACGAGAAAGGAAGCGATGATCTATTGATTGAAACGGGTTCTAAAGATTTTAAAGTTTCAGGATCACTAGCAGAGAAAGTTATACCAGGAGGAGGAACAGGAGCTAAAGATCCAAAACTTGCCAAAGAAGGTCCAAAACAAAAAGGGCCTAAATACCTAAAAAAGAAAATTACCAGTGGTGCTGCAGGCGTTAAGGGAAAAGTGAAAATGCACTACGATAGTGGAAAAGACTATTTACTGGTTAGTGGTGCCGTGTCAAGTGCTAAACCTATTTGTATTAGCGGAACTATGGTTATCGAATCTAAAAAAGGAGATTGGAATGTAGCGATAGGTTCGAAAGCTAAACAAATCGAAATTTTTCCAACATGCTCTGGATTTGGTGGTGGTGGGTTCTTGCTAATGGACAAGAAAACAACAGAAGTTGGGGTTTACGGTGGATTTAAAGCAGGAGGTTGTGTAGGTATTGGTATTGCAGATATTTGTGCTAGAGCTAGTCTTACTATTTTTGCCGAGGCCAAATTTACTTATAGTCCATCATTCGCAATAAATCGTGTAATGGTAGGCGCTGACTTTAGGGCCTCTCTAACAGTAGAGCCACCATGGCCTGTATCAAACTTCACTATAGGTGGTGTTCGATTACATGGTAAATTAGAAGCAGATTTTGATAAAGAAATTATTTCAGGGGAATTAAATGGAAGCGCTACTGTTTTAGGTTGCTCCAAGAGTTTTAATATGGGATTTAGTATGGGTATATAATGAGTATGCGAATTCACATATCCCTAATGTTCCTTGGCTTATTGCTTGGATTAATGGCAAATGCTCAAGAAAACAAAAAGCCAAACACTCTTTTAGCTAAAAACATGGAAGACGGTTCAGTTTTCTTGAAATGGGTTTGCGAAAAGGTATACTATGAAGATGGCTTTAATCTGTACAGAAAGACAAACAACTCTGATTGGCAAAAACTAAATACCTCTCCCCTCTTATGGAATGATTCTGAAGTTAGTAAAATAGCAGAAACTTTTACTGAACTAGAAATGTTTAAGGGGCTTTTTCAAAAAATCACTGTAACAGAATTTCAAGGAAATGTTGCTTCTGTTTTTGCTTTGCAAAAGGCATTTTCTAATAACGATTTTGCAAAAGCAATTGCGGTAGGTTATCAAGACGAAGGCGCAATTTCTAATTCCAATTACACCTACAGATTAACCGCAATTGAAAATGGACAAGAAATTGAAATGGATCAAATACAAATAACTGCTGGTAATTATGAGCAATTACAACCGCCTCAGAACATTGTAATTGAAAGGAAAAAACGAAAAATAAATTTCAATTTTAAGCCTAACCCAGAAAGGTACTTCGGAATAATTGTTACCCGAACATCTGGTTCAGGGCAAATGGATACCATTACAGGAAAAGCAGTATATCCGGTGCAGCGTGATATAGACGAAGCTGGTAAATTATTGCCTTGGCCAAAACACCTATTAGTGGACCATACAATTGATAAAAAAGAAGCATACACGTATGAGTTTTTCGCAGTAGATTATTTTTCGGAAAAAAGTGCTTCTTCAGGAGTAATCAATGCGGACGTAATCGATTTTGATCCTCCTCAAGAAGCTTTTGGTTTGGACTTTAAAATTGACACACAAAACGTTACTATTACTTGGCTCCTAGTTAATGACGATGACAGAAGTGGAATTAATGTTTATCGTTATTTGGATACCAAAGGAGATTCAGTTAAATTAAATAACGTCCCCTTACAAAAAGAGGTGTTAGAATTTAAAGACAAAGTAGAATCCATTGGAACTTATTACTATAAAGTAGGGGTCTTTGATGCATCTGGAAATGAAATAATTTCCGCACCTACTATGGTACAAGTTAGAGATATTATTCCGCCATTACCTCCTACTGGGCTTAAAACAACAACAGATACAGGCAAAGTAAATCTGACATGGAAGCCGAGCAAAGAATCTGATTTAATGGGTTATGTTATTTTTAAAGTAATTGATAACGGCACAAACAACGAAGAAGAATATACAATGGTAAATGCAAAGCCAACAAAAGAAACTCTTTATACCGAAAGCATGTCGAAAAACGTAAAAAACACTTTTCATTATGTCGTTTCTGCTGTAGATACCTCTTGGAATTACAGTCTTAAATCAGAATACAGTGTTGCCAAGCTTCCTGATCATTTACCCCCAATAAAACCGTTTATTAAAATAGTTACGGAAGAGTCAAAAATCATTAAAGTAGAATGGGTGCCTAATAAGGATGAAGATTTAAAAGGCTACAATATTTACCGTAAAAACCTCAAAGACACAGTCTCTAGCAACGAGAAATTGAACAGCCGTTTGATAAAACTAGAAGAAAGTATTTATGAAGATAAATTGTTTGATCCGGGAACTAAATACAGCTACACTATGGAAGCTGTTGATAGTGCAGGAAATAAATCTGTACTGAGTAACGAGTTTCAAATAAACACATCTGGCAAGAATAAAAATGAAAATGTAAAGTTGGGAAGCTTCTCAGCAAAGAAAAAGCGCCGGGGAAAAGTAGTTAGCTTAAAATGGGTTGCATTGCCCGAAAACCAAGTAGAAGGTTTTGTAGTGTACCGAAAAATGACAAATGACAAAAGGTTTATGCCTTACTCAGGTCAATTAACAAACACTGTGTTTAATGACAAAACTTTCGAAAAAGGCAAAACTTATCAATATCAACTAAGAGTGTATACTATAGCAGGGGATATAATGAGGTCTGAAATAAAAGAAATTGAAATACCAGCTGAAAAATAAAAGGGTATGAAACTGAAATACATAATTAATTTTTGGTGCCTAATGCTCGCTGTGTTGGCTGGTAGTTCGAGTTTTGGTCAAACAGATTCTGTTTTTATTATTAATAAAGGATTACCTCTTACAGTTAGTACTGGTGGAAGTATATTTATTAAAAATGGGCGTTATATTCAGGATGACTCTGAAAACATTGAAAAGCTGAACCTATTAGGACAAATGCAGGCAGACAGCGGGATTATTTCAAATAATGACAACAAAAACAGAATGTTTCTTTTACCTGCGGTTGGCACAAATTACGGTAAAGTAACTATATTATCAGGAGCAATTAGCGGAAGCGGGCTTCCTCCCAGATTTGGACATTTGTTTTTAAATTTATCAGACTCTTTGCACCTAGAAACTTCAATTTCAGTTATTGACACCCTAAATCTATTTCAAGGAATACTTAATCTAAACGGTAAAAATTTAAATCTGTCTTATCCGAGTGGAACTCCGCAGTACCAAGCAGAATTAATTGGAGAAACCAACACTTCGTTTGTTGGAGACAAAGCCGGTCTTGGCGGTATTACTATTAAATATGCCGATCCATTTAACCTTAGGGCGGGTTCGCCTTCAACCACAAATTCAAGATTTGGTGGTATAGGCGCTAAAGTCGCTACAACAAATTACGCAACAGATATCACCTTGAGCAGATATTATGAAAAACAAGTACCTAACAACAGCTTTGAACGCTATTATTTAATAGAGCCCGGAAGTGCAATAGCAAACCCAGAAATAACGATTAATTATTTGCAAAATGAAAAGCCTTCTGGCTCTACCCCAAGCAAATACAGAATTTTTAGAACTCCATCTAACTTAAATTCTAATTATACACCTGTAATAAGTGTTGTAGACGACGGTGCAGGAACAATGTTCACCAAAAAAGCAGAAATAACAAACATTGCTCAACGCTACGTAATTGGAGATTGCCCAACAGAACCCGTTGTTACTCTTAATAATAAATACTCAACGTGCACCAACCAAGCACCTTTAAAGCTTGATGCTAAAGAAGCCTCACATGCTGCTAACTTCACTTATCAATGGTATAAAAACGGTATAGCTGACGTTATCTCTGGTCAAACAAATCTTTATAACATTCTAACCACAGACAACTATGCAGTGCTTGTGACTAACCCAACTACCGGTTGCTTTAATTATCATGAATTTCAAGTGTTTGTTAACCCAAGCCCAAGCAACATAAATTTTACTCCGCAAACAACTCTTTGTGAAGACCGAACGTTAACATTCACGAACACTACAACTAATCTTTCTTTGGGTAATTACAAAAATTCCTTTTGGGATTTTGACACAGTTAACAATGGTACACTTGTTCAAACAAAAGCGAACCTAGATAATGGATCAACACAATATACCAACCCTGGCAATTATGCAGTACGACTAATTATGGAAACGGACTCAAGCTGCAAGGACACAGTAGTAAAGGCAATTACAGTGTACGATAACCCTGTCGCTGGAATTACAGCCACTACTTTTGAACGTTGCGCAAACGAGACCTTTGAATTTCAAAATGCGTCTACAATTTCTGGCGCCACCAGTATAAATACCAGTTACTGGTATGTAAACGGTATTGATTTACAAACTAAAAGCAACCCATCACATTTAGCAACTGTGCAATACAATAGAATTGCTCCTCCGGGTCCTGCAAACCGCACCGATGTTCTTATGCTAGTTGTAAAGTCAAATACAAATTGTTTAGATACGCTATTACGTAACATTCAAGTTCGGCCGCTGCCAAGTGCTATTACCTCGCTTGTTATTGTTCCCGCTAGGTCACCAATTAAATTTTGTATAGATTCTGTAATTGGTTTTCAAGCTACTTCAGTTAACAATACTACAACCTACAATTGGGACTTTGGTGAGTCTGCTACAAATTCATCAAACTCAGCCAAAAGGAGCAATCAAAACCCAACTGGTATAACGTATTCTAATGCAGGTACATTTACTCCAAAACTTCATGTGGAGAGTAATTTAGGATGTAAAGATTCGTTCGCAATAACTGGTTCACCAATAACAGTGCATCCTTTACCAACCCCTACTTTTTCACTTGACAGTGGCGATGTTTGTTTTGGAACCGCGCTAAACCTAGTGAATGCCAAAACAATAAATACCGCATATAATTGGGATTTTGGTGATGCCACCACATCCAACAACCAAGGATCAAGCGTATCAAAATCATACTCCACCGTAGGAACATTCAATATAAAATTGAGTGCTACGAGTCAATTTGGCTGTAAAAATGATTCTACTAAATCGGTTAGAATAAAGCCAATGCCAGTCGTAGCGTTTACCACAGCTAATAAATGTGAAGACAGTACGGTAACCTTTAACACCACAGTGACTACAAGCCCTATAGGAAATACTCTAGTAAGCCCAACTTACCATTGGGATTTTGGAACAACGAACGCAAATGCATTAAATACAGCTCAGCGATCAGTTCAATCTCCACAAATCTCTTATACCCAACATTCCGACACTAGTACCTACTCACCTGCTATCTTTGTTGTCGCCGAAAATTGTAAAAGCATTGTTGCTACTAACCCAATTACAATTCATCCAAATCCAGTAGCAGCTTTTACTGGAGGCAACAATTGCAATGGAGGTCAAATTGGGTTTACTAATATTTCAACAATAGACAACCCAAGTACTAATAGCTATAACTGGAATATGGGTGATGGAAATACTTCCCTCACTCATGCAGGTAGTTTTAATTACACTTATGCAAGTGCTTCATCAAGTAATTATACGGTTACTCTTAAAGCAACAAGTAACAAAGGGTGTATCGATGACAGTTCAGTAGTTGTAAAAAATTATGCATTACCGTTTGCAAGCTTTGAAGATAGTTTGGCTAGTCAATGTTTGGACTCTACTTCTAAATTCATCAACCTATCCACTATGTCTGATGGTTCTAACTTGACCTATAAATGGAAATATGATGATGGCGATTCTTCTATTGTCAAAGACCCAAACTATGTATATAAGGCGGATGGATTATTCAACGTAAAACTAACAGTGGCTCCCGCAGATATAACTAATCCTTGCAGAAGCGATACTACAATTGCCGTTGTTATTTACCCTTTACCGAGCACAAGTTTCACCTTCACAGACAACTGTGTCGATGATAGTATTCGTTTAACCAATAACACTATAATTTCAAGTGGAACTCTTACCTACAAATGGCATTTTAGTGGCGGAACACCCGATACAGTAATTAGTGCATCGTCATTTAAGCATTCATATTCAACTCCAGACACTAATGATATCATCCTTAAGGCAACTTCAGACAAAGGATGTCCAATAAGCGATACGAATGCAGTACGGTTCTACTCCTTTGTTGATGCTGATTTCGATAGTGCAAAAGCAAGTGTTTGTATATTCGATACCTCGGTATTCGATAACTCAAGTATACTTAAAACCAAAGAAACATGGCTTTACAACTGGACATTTGACAACGGGGCTACTTCAACTGAGAAAAACCCATTAAATTACTATGCGGCAACCACACCAGGGTTTGGAATTGATTCGGCTTACAACGTAAAGCTATCGATTACACCAACAGATATTACAAATGTCTGTAGAGATAGTATCACCAAAGTGGTCTACATTCATCCTCTACCCGATTCGTCTTTCAATATTACTTTAGATACATTTTGCTTGGGAATAAAAACTAGTTTCATTAAAAATACCGCTCAGAACTTACATACCTACCATTGGGATTTAGGCGATGGAACCAAGGATAGCAGCACAACATTTACTCAACATACTTACCAAAATAGCGGAACGTTCAGACCCGAACTTACTTCAATATCAGAATACAATTGTGTAAGCACTAATACCCAAAATGTTGTCGTTCTTCCAGTGCCTCAGCCTAATTTTATTATTCAAAGAGATACAGTTTGCGAGAAAGATACAGTTGTTCTTATTGATGCATCAGACACACTTGCCACAACATATGTCTGGAATTACGGCGATGGCACACCTAACGATTCATTGCGACAACGTGGAGATACGATTAGACGTCTTTATACAAAAGCCAATACCTATACCATATCTCTTACTGGCATTAAAGGAACATGCTTTAGTCGATTAAGTAAAAAAGTGAAAATTGAACCTGACCCCGTGGTTCAGTTTTCTATGCAACGAGATAATTCAAATGGCAAAAAAGTTGACTTTACAAATACTTCATTCCTTCCAAATGGAAGTAACGGAACTTTAAGTTTTATTTGGACTTATGGCGACGCAACAACGGACTCAACCAAATTAAATTTGTTTAGCCACACGTATTCAACCAATAACAAATTTGGAGTGAAATTAAAAGCTACCTCAAACTTTGGTTGTTTCAATGAGAAAATCGACACCATTGAGACAGTAAATACACCTACTTCCAGTTTCACACTTTCCACAACTTCTGTTTGCAAAGGCGACAGCTTTTCGTTTACCAATAACTCCACTAATGCACAAACCTTTTTCTGGAATTTTGGCGATGGATCAACAAGCACGGATAGCCTACCAAAGCATACTTACACTCAATCTGGAAAATTCCAAGTTCAATTAATAGCAAAAGATAGCAACAACTATTCTGACACAAGTAGTCAACTTGTAACTATAAACGCGATACCTATAGTTCAATATTCAAGTAATACAAATATTTGTGCTGGCGACCAAGCAGTTTTCACTAACAGCAGTTTCGTTCAATCTACAGATTCCTTGATTTACAAATGGACATTTGGGGATGGAGATACAAGTATTGAGCAAAGTCCAATTCATAGATTCGATACGGGCGCTAGTTATCAAACACGACTAATTGTAAGTACAGAATCGGGTTGTACTGATACTCTATCAAAAACAGTCAATATTTATCCAGGGCCAATTGCTAAGTTTGATTCCGCGTTTGCCCGTTCATGTGCTGGAAGTCTTAGCACACTTACAAATCAAACTATAATTGCTACAGGAGAAACTATTTCTGGATATTTATGGCGTTTTCAAAACGTCGTTAATCAACCTACTAGCACCAACTCAAGTGTTACTTATGCTTCAGCAGGCATTTACAATGTTGAACTTGTTGCGACCTCAACACGCGGTTGCAAAGACTCTATTACTGTGCCGATAATTATAGATTCAATTCCAATTTTAAATTTTGGAGGAACACAAAACACCTGTGGTACTTCACTGACACTAGATGCAAAAAATACTGGAGCAACTTATCTTTGGAGTACAAATGCTACTGCAAGAACTATCACGGCAAATACTTCCGGCACCTACAAGGTAACTGTTACTCTTCCAGGAACTCAAGCTTGTAAAAAAGTAGATTCTGTTGTGGTAAACTTAAATACTCCAGTTAACCCAGATCTTGGTGTCGATTTTTCTTCTTGTGGAGATACTATTCTAGATGCAAAAAACCCTGGTTCAACATACAGTTGGGTATGGTCTTCAGGATCTAGTTCTAGCAGAATGATAAATGTTTCGACCACAGACACTTTTCGAGTAACGGTTACAGACCAAAATGGATGTCTAGGTTTAGATACTGTAATCGCGACGGTAACAACTCCTCCCGCTGTTAATGTTGGAGCTGATATTAATGTTTGTGCTGGTACAGCAGTAACTTTAGATGCTGGTAATTTAGGCAAAACCTTCAACTGGTCTAATGGAGGCTCAACACAAACGCTTTCAAACCCTACTAAAGGTTTTTATATTGTTACTGTAACGGATCCAACTACGCTATGCTCAACTAACGACAGCATTAATATATCATACAAACCAGCACCTGCGTTCAATTTAGGGACGGATAAAAAAATATGTGGCACACAAGGTACTTTACTCAATGCAGGTTCCATTACAAATGGCTCTTACTTATGGTCTGATAACTCAACATTACAAACTTTAACAGCAAATCAAACTGGAACATATTGGGCGAAAATTACAGATAACGGAAATGGCTGCTCAACTACAGATACAATTAAAGTTACTATAAACACGCTTCCAACTTTATCACTGAACAGTACTTTTAATGCATGTGCAGGTAGTTCTATTGCATTACAAGCGGTATCTTCAAATGCTACCAACTACAGCTTTTTATGGAATGACAACAGTACCGATTCTACATTAAATCCAACTTCTACTGGATTGTATTCAGTTACAGTTACCGACACGGCAACAACTTGTCTTAGTATAGCTAGCAGTAACGTTACACTAAATCAAGCACCCGTTTTTAATCTTGGAAACGACACTAACCTTTGTGGTGGCAAATCATTACTTCTTTCTGTAGGAAGTTCAAATTATAGCACGACATGGTCTACTTCAAGCAATAGTCCAGCAATTTCTGTAAAAGCTGCTGGCACTTACTCTGTTGTTTCTACCTATAATGGCTGTAGTACAAAAGACACAATAACAATAACCACCTCAACACCACCAATTGTGAACTTGGGAAATAGCAGTTCTATTTGTTCAAGCGACACGCTTGAGTTGGATGCAGGAAATGCTGGAGGAACTTTCAAATGGAGTGATAATTCTACTTTACAAGTGCTTAAAGTTACTGGTAGCGGGTTCTACGCTGTAACTGTAACTGACGTAAATGGATGTATTGGAAATGCTAATGCTAATGTTCAAGCCTATACATCGCCTACTTTAAATCTAGGAAATGACGATACCGTTTGCCAAAGTAGTACTGTAATTCTTGACGCTAAAAACCCTGGGGCTTCTTTTAGTTGGAGCAATAATTCAACGGCGCAGGTGATTCAAGTTTCAGCTGCAAACACTTATACAGTTACTGTTACAGACCAGAACAACTGTAAGGCAATTGACAGTATCAAAATATCATACATAAGTAAGCCCATTGTCAATTTAGGTGGGAATATTAGTTTATGTTCGGGTTTAAAAGATACGCTTGATGCCGGAAATCCTGGGCTAAATTTCAAATGGAGCACAGGACAAACTTCTCAAACCTTAGAAGTAATTAATGCAGGCACATATAGAGTTACAGTATCCGATGGTGGCTGTTTTGCTAGCGATCAAATTGTAGCATCAATTCGATCTATTCCTAATGTGAATTTAGGTATTGATAAAATTGGTTGTGCTGGTGACTCTATAACATTGAGTTCTCTAAACAACTATCCTTCGGGGACACTATATAATTGGTCAAATAGTACTTCAAATCGGACCACAAAAGCTGGTGTAACGGGAAAATATACGCTTAAAGTTACGGACGCGAATAATTGCTCAAACGAAGATTCCGTAAATATTGCTATTAAGGCTGTACCCATTATTACCCTGCCACCTTCAATTACTGCTTGTGGAAGCACAACCCTCGATGCAGGTAATCCAGGAGCTAAATTTGCTTGGAACAATAATGCAATTAGTCAAACAATAAATGCAAGGCAAACGGGTACTTACATTGTTAGTGTATCAATTAGTACCTGTGTAACAAAAGATACTAGCATAGTTACAATTAATGCGTTGCCAGTAGTTAATCTTGGCTCTGATGTATCAGCTTGCGCAAATAACGCTCCAGTGCTTGACGCAGGGCATGTGGGGAAGACTTATTTATGGAAAGGTGGAACAACCGCTCAAACTTTCACTCCAACATCATCTGATACGATTTGGGTGAGTGTAACTGACAATTTAACTTGTACTGGTAGAGATACCGTTGTTGTTAAATTCGATGCTGGCGTTACTGTAAATCTTGGTTCCGATTTAGATTCTTGCCACTACCAAGATGTAATTTTAGATGCTCAAAATGCTGGAAGTAGATTCTTATGGTCTAATGGAAGCAGAACGCAAACAGTATCTATTGGACAAAGTGGAGCTTATTCTGTAACCGTTACGGATGCTAAAAATTGTAAGTCAAACGACGCTATAAATGTTACTCTAAATGCAATTCCAGTTGTGAACCTCGGAAACGATCGCGATGTTTGTGATAGTGTCAATTTAGATGCAAAAAACCCGGGACTTTCCTATCTATGGAATGACAATTCCACAAAGCAAAAACTTTTAGCTGAAACTGCTGGAACTTATTGGGCACATGTTACTAGCGCAAAGTCATGCGTGGGGAGAGATACAGTTACGTTGGGGATTAAGCCAACTCCAAACCTAAACTTAGGTGCTGATACTAATATTTGTTCGGGTAGTACACTTACATTAAACGCCAAAAACACTGGTAACACTGTGTTATGGTCAAACAATACTTCTAATCAAACAATATCGGTGGCAACACTTGGTAAATATTGGGTTAAAGTAACAAACAGTCTTGGCTGTTCAAAGTCTGATACTATCAATGTAAACCTAGGAGTATCTCCAACCATAGACTTAGGAAATGATACTGGGTTTTGTATAAACCAAGAACTCCCACTGGATGCGGGTAATAAAGGAGGTTCCTATATTTGGGGTGGGCCAAATAACTATGTTGATTCAACACAAATATCAATAGTTTCAGCAGCGGGAAAATACTACGTTCAAGTAACAACATCTGGAGGTTGCATTGGTTCTGACACTATTAACTTTACCCCAAAAACTGATACTGTTTATGCCTATTTCCTTTCCACAAGTAAGGTAGAAATGGCCGATACTGTGCAATTTGTAGATTTGTCTTATCCTGATATCACCTCATGGAACTATGATTTCGGTGACCAGAATTCTTCAAATCTTCAAGACCCGGAACACCGATATTTAATTGAAGGAAAATTCAATGTAAAACTTACAGTTAGCAATGGTTCTTGTCAGGATTCTAGGACTAAAGAAATAGAAGTTTCTAAACGATTAAAACAAGACGCATTTGACCCTAGTAACCCAGAAGAAAGTTTAGAAACAACTGAATTTGTCAGGGCAAATTTATATCCTAACCCAAATCATGGTTCATTTAGGTTGTTGCTTGAGTTGAGCCAAGAAGACAATGTTGCTTTGTACTTCTTTGATATGCGTGGAACCATTCTTCACCAAGAATTTATAACGGGTGTAGACTCCTATGTCAATGATTTTCATTTTAGTGACTTAGCTCCAGGCATGTACTTTATGCAAGCCAATTTAGGACGAGAAAGAAAAGTATTTAGAGTAGTAATTTCCAGATAAAAGTTGATATGAAATTTCTTTATCAAAGTTTGATTTTAGCCCTAGTTGTTTTGTGTTCAGGGAACATTTTTGCAAATTCTCCAGTTCCAGTTCCAGTTCCAGTTCCAGTTCCAGTTCCAGTTTCAGTAGGCGGGACTCTACAAACAGCAACCGCCAACAATTTAGATTCTGTTTGTGCAGGCAGCAATACTGGAACTTTAAATCTTAGTGGCCAGTTTGGTTCGATTGTTCGTTGGGAATATTCAAATTCTGGTGGAAACCCCTGGAGTACGATTACGCATACTGGAGTTACGTATACCTATTCTAATTTAACTTCCACCACATATTTCAGGGCAATAGTAAAAAATGGAGCTGATCCTGAAGCTGCATCTTCAAGTGTTCAAATAAGAGTAGATCAATCTACGGTGGTGGGAACTCTTACCGGAAATGCAACTGTTTGTACAAATAATAATTCAGGAACACTTTCTGTAGGTAATGGAGTTGGAGCAATTTATAGTTGGCAAACTTCATTTAATAATGGTTCTACTTGGAATGAAAATGCCACTTCGGCAACAACTCAATCCTATACAAACTTAACTGCAACTACCTGGTATAGAGTTGTTGCAAAGAATGGTGCTTGTAAAAAAGATACTTCCAATGTATCCAAGGTCATTGTAAATACACAAACTATTGGAGGTTCGGTTTTAGCGTCTAATGGATTGTCAACTTCGACAGCTTGTTCTGGAATTAATGAAGATACTCTAACTCTTTCCGGACATTTAGGAAATGTGTTGGGTTGGGAGCAAGCAAATTCAAACAATGGACCATGGTCTTATTCATTTAACTCCAAGACCAAAGAACCATATAAAAATCTTAGTGCCACAGCTTATTATAGAGCAATTATACATAATCCAGGTTGCGATACTGTGTACTCAGCAATAGGAAGAATTAATATTGATCCTGTAAGTAATGCAGGTGCTATTTCTGGTACAACTGATTTATGTACCGGCACAAACAGTGCTGTTTTAACCGTAAAAAGCTCGAATGGTAGTATCCAAAATTGGCTAACTTCAACAAATGGCACTAATTACAATGTGCTTGCAAACCCGCTTAAAACTTATAATATTACCAACCTTACTCAAACTACCTATTTTAAAACTTTTACAAAAAGTGGTGTTTGTTCTAACGATACAAGCGCCGCGTTTGTGGTAAACGTAAATGCAGCTACAGTTGGCGGAAACGTAAGTGGAACTAGTAATATTTGTTACAATATTAATAGTGGTTCATTAGTTTTATCAGGCAATACAGGAAAAGTTATTCGCTGGCAAAGTAGCTTCACTGGTAATAATCCTTGGATTGATATTGTAAAGTTAGACAGTTCATTAGCCTATAACAACATGCAAACAACTACCTCTTACCGTGCAGTTGTCCAAAATGAAGGCTGTAGCGTTATGTTTTCAAGCCCAGCTAAATTAACCATCGACCCCACTAGTGTTGCTGGTGTTTTATCTGGAACAGGTGCCGTTTGTATTAGTGGAAATAGCGGAAAAATAGTTACCCCTAATAAAACTGGAACAACGACAAACTGGCTAAAATCAACAGATAGTGGCGCCAACTGGTCCATTGAGGGGTCTACAACTGATACTATCTCATTTACAAATATCAATACCGAAACTTGGTACCGAAGTATTATCAAATCAGGTACATGTGCAGCAGATTCTTCAAGTATTGGAAAAATAACTATATCACCTGCAACGGTTGGAGGTTCGGTAAGCGGTTCTGCTACCGTTTGTGCTAGTTCTAATGGTGCTACCATAAATCTATCTGGACACACTGGAAATGTTGTGCGATGGGAGAGCGCACCAAATAGCGGCGGTCCATGGGGTTCTATTAATAATACTACCACAAGTCTTACTTATAGCAACTTAGTTTCTAATGCCTATTATAGGGCAATTGTGCAATCAACAAACTGCAACGAAGTTGCTTCTAGCTCAGCGTTTATTGAAGTTATTCCCGAGATTAAAGGGGGCAACTTAAATGGCTCAAAAACTGTTTGTGACGCTTCAAATTCAGGTATTATTATTCTAAATAATCAGAGTGGAATAATTGATAAATGGCAAATTTCTACTGATACGATGCAAACTTGGACAGATGTAAACAACACAACGATCCAAAACAATTTTTCGAATCTAACTATTACTACTCATTATAGAGTTCAGCTAAGCGGAGGAGTATGTGGAACTGAGTTAAGTGATACAGCTGCTGTATGGGTAAACTCCTCTCCTATTGCTAATTTCAGCGTCCCAAATACCTGCCATACTTCTGTTTCGAAGTTTTCTAATCAAACTATTAACGGTAACTCAAATACCTACTTCTGGGATTTTAGTGATGGGAGTACAGGTTTGAATAAAAATCCAAATTATATATTTACAAAGCCCGGCTCTTTTAACGTAACATTAGTAGCTACGTCTGCTGACAACTGTAAATCTACTATTTCAAAAACTGTTGTAATTGACACTATTCCTGATGTTAAATTTACAAATACAACTGTTTGCGTTGGAACGGCTACCGAGTTCACCAATACTAGCACACCTGCAAATGGCACTTCGACTTGGACTTTTGGAAATGGCAATACAAGTGCAGCATATTCCCCAAATGAGTCCTACACCACTCACGGAAACTACCAAGCGCAATTAATATTCAAATCAGCTAACAACTGTTCAGACACAATTGCAAAAACGATTACTGTAAATGCAACTCCTTCAACTATTTGGAATGCTCCTACTACAGCAGAAGGTAAAGCACTAACTTTTGCAAATAACTCTTCAATAGCAACGGGTACGCTTGGTTATTTATGGAACTTTGGAGATGGCAACAATTCAAATACTCAAAACCCAACGCATACCTACGCTGATACAGGAAATTACTCTGTTGAACTTATTTCATATACTCAATTTTGTAACGATACACTGAAAAAAACGGTGGTAGTGAACCCTGTTCCTAGAGCAGATTTTAGTGTTAATAGAGTTTGTGTTAGTGATTCAGCTAAGTTTTTAAATAATAGCTTCGTTAAAAAAGGAAATATGACGTTCAGTTGGACTTTTGGTGATGGCAGTATCTCCAGCGAAGAGAATCCAATCTATAAGTATACAACTCCAGGTGCATACAACATTTTAATGGAAGCCACATCAGACTCGGGTTACACACATACAAAACAATTTTCTATAGTGATTTATGAATCGCCAGCAGCCAATTTTAGCTCTACAAATGTTTGCGCAGGTGACACAACTTTGTTTACAGACAACTCCTTCCTTAAAGGAGGAACACTTTCGCATTTGTGGAAATTTGGCCCAGTAGGCGCTCAATCAATAAATATTAATCCTAAATACGCATATACTTCAGCGGGATCAATAAACGCCACACTGCGCGTAACTTCAAATAACGGTTGTGTTGATTCAATTTCTAAACCAGTAGTTGTATATGCCTTGCCGTCTGTCAATTTTAGCGCAGACAGTGTTTGTTTCGGTGCCTCTACTCAGCTCTCAGATAGTACTAAACTTGTTGGAGCAACAATTGGATCATATAGCTGGGACTTTGGGAACAGTAATGGATCAAATGTGCGAAACCCATTACATAAATACACAAATTACGGAACCTATTTAGTAAAGCTAAAGGCTACAACAAATCAAGGTTGTGTTGATTCATTGTCAAAAAATGTACTAGTGAATGCATTGCCAACGGCAGCATTTTCCGCAACAAACGCTTGTATAACTGATTCGAGTGTATTTACAAATACCTCTACTTATCCATTTGCTGGTAGCAGTTTAGCTTATGTATGGGATTTTGGTGATGCAGCAGGAAATAGCACTTTGGCAAACCCTAAGTATGCCTACTCAACAGATGGTTCTTTTACAACCAGCCTTGTGGTAACTGAGTCAGGTACAAATTGTAAAGATTCAATTACACGACTCGTTGTTGCCCATCCGAGAAGTAACCCTTCTTTTTCAAGTTCTAGCGTTTGTTTGGGTCAAGGTATGAGTTTTCAAAACAATTCTACAGTTAAGTTAGGCAACCTTACTTCTGCCTGGAATTTCGGGGATTTAAATACCTCAAATAACAATAACCCAAAACACCAATATTCTAACTCTGGAACATATAACGTTCGCTTAATTACTACTACGATTAACAATTGCACTGATACTGCAACTGCAAGCGTATGGGTTAACCCTCAGCCAGCAACTGACTTTACATTAAACAATGTTTGTTTTGAAGACTCGGCTTTTTTATTTGATAATAGTGCATATTCTAGCGGGGCAAACATTCCTGATACCACAGTTACCTTCTCCTGGGACTTTGGTGATGGAAATACGGACACACTTAAAAACCCAAAACACTTTTATACAGGACCAGGTAACTATAAAATTACTTTAGTACAAACAACCGATTCAGGCTGTACAGATCAAATGACAAAAAACATAACTGTTTATGCCAACCCAGTAGCTGATTTTGTTTTTACTAATGTTTGTTTTAAAGACTCTACTCCATTCACAAATCGCTCTTTTAGTATTCAAGGTAAATTGAGTTACTTGTGGGATTTTGGAAATACTAATACCGATACTTTAGAAGATGTCAATTTTCTTTTTCCAACTCAAGGAAATCAATCCGTAGAATTAGTTTCCACTTCTGAATTTGGTTGCACCGATACAATTATTAAACAGGTCATATCTTATGAAATTCCTGAAGTTGATTTTGTTTTCGAATCTATTTGTGATGGTTTCAAAATGCCTTTTACTGATAGTACTAAAATTGCAAGAGGATCAATTGTTTCATTTACATGGGATTTTGGCGACGGAACAAGTGCAAATATCCCTTCACCGGCTCATTTGTACTTGAATAACGGTAAATACGATGTTAACTTAAAAGCCGTTTCAGATAAAAACTGTATTGCAGATACCATCAAACAAGTCGAGGTATATGAAGTGCCAGTATCTAATTTTAGTGTTGATAATGCATGCTTATATAACGATTTAGAACCTAACAATGTATCCACGATTACAAACGGAACAATTACCTTTAAATGGACCTTGGACAGTATCTTTGAATCAATTATACCAAAACCCGTTTTTACTCCTGAAATACCAGGTGTTTATAAATTGAAGCTCGTTTCTTCTTCACAAAACAACTGCAAAGATTCAATTATCAGAAATGTAGAGATTTATAAATTACCAGAGATTTTAATTGGTAACGACACAACTATTAGCAAAGGATTTGAAATTCAACTCCTTGCACAGGGAGGAATAGAGTATGATTGGATACCTCAAACCGGATTGAATAATTCAACAATAGCTGATCCCGTTTTTACAGCAAAAGAAGAATCGATTTTTACGGTAACTGGAACCGACGAAAAGGGTTGTTCGAATACAGCTACTCAAACAATATTGACAAATAATGATTTTAATGTAAATAATGATTTTAATGTAATACCTACAAATGTTATTACACCAGATGGAAACGGGCAAAATGATTTTTGGGTAATACAAAATATTGAAAACTACCAAGATGGAAAAATTGCAGTTTATGATCGCTGGGGTGGTGAAGTTTTGAATACCACGGAATATCAAAACGACTGGGACGGAAGAAATGCAAAAGGTGATATACTCCCTGACGGAGCATATTATTATACCATATCTTTTCCAGACAGTGAAAGAACCTACAAGGGCGCATTAACAATATTGAGAAATAATAAGTAAGTAATCATGACTAGAATTAAAATTACACTTGCCTTTGTATTAGGATTTACTGCTACACAAGCACAGCAAACACCTATTTACAGTCAAAATTTTTTGAATCTGTACCTCAATAATCCAGCGGCTGTTGCAGCAAAAAATGAAACTCGATTCATGCTACATCACAGGCAACAATGGGTAGGAATACAAGATGCACCAAGAACTTCAGCCATCACATTAGAAACTCCTTTAGGCGGTGAAAAATATGCTCTGGGCTTAAAAATAAATACAGATCAAGTACATATTTTTAATACTACAACTGGGCAAGTAGACTTTAGGTATCGATTGCCAATAACAGAAGATCACTTAATCTCATTTGGTCTTGGAGGAGCATTCATTCAACGAAGTATTGATTTTAACAAAGTACGTGTTGTAGATAAAACTGAATCTAATTTATTGGATTATAACAGTAATCAAATGGCGTTCGATGCTGACTTTGGTTTGGTTTATCAATGGGATAAGTTAACTGCAGGATTTTCTATCAATCAATTGATGAATAGCCAATTTAATTATGAGGATGATATTTCTCAGGAAGCAACTGCTTACAATAACCTTAGACACTTCAACATATTTGCAACTTACGACTTTGAATTAAGTAAAAAGCCAATTACCATTTCTCCTACACTCTTTGTAAGACACATGCAAGGCGCCAACTTACCGCTAGAGTTTAATACCGTTGTTAAGTGGGACCAAAAGTTTTGGGGAGGACTTGGCTACAGACAGAATTTTGGCGTAGTTATAATTGCTGGAGCACAAATTTTTGATCAACTCATTTTAGGTTATTCCTACGATTTATCAACAAGCGGAATAAAAGACTACAATTCTGGCACACATGAAATATCAATTGGTTATCGAATTCCAAGAAAAGTTAAAGGAGATCAATCCAGAGATCAACTTGCTAGAAGCATAAGAAACCAACAAGAAGAAATTGACCTATTAAAAGATAATAATGAAACACTTGTAAAGCAGGTTAAAGAACAGGAGAAAGCCCTAAAAGAGCAAAAAGAAGAAGTCAATAAACTCAAAAGTACCTATGAAAAGGAAAAACCTAAAATGGATAAAATAATTGAGGATAATAAAGTCGAACCAAATACTTCAACGGATGAAGAAACTCTAACGAACAAAACATCCGAATTAAGCGAAGAAGATAAGGAGCGAATAGATAATCTTGAAAAAGAAATAGAAGCGTTAAAATCAAAGCTTAACGAACAAAAAAACAACACCAAGAGCTTAGATTCTGCTGAAGTTATGAAAGCAATTGAAAAAGAACTAGAAGCCTTAAAAGTGAGCGGTGTTTTGGAAGAAGGTGATGATGAACGAAAGTACAGTAAATACTATACCGTAGTAGGTTCCTATTTTAATATTGAAGACGCTAAAGCTTATCAACGCATGTTAAAGCGTGAAGCTGGTGTCGATACAAAAGTGGTATCACGAGCAGACCGGAAATTCTTCTTTGTTTACACGAGTGAATTTAACGATCTTGATGCAGCACTTTCAGAAATAAAACAACTTAAAGAAAGTGAATTAAAAAGTAAAATCAACGGCAACTTTTGGGTACACGGCAGAAAGTAAACTAAAGTTAGAGTTGAATAGTATTAACAAAAACGAAAGAAATAATCAGTTTGTCGTTGAGTTGAAACTGCATCAAAAAAGACAAAAAAAAGGGGCTGTCGCCCCTTTTTTTTATTCAAATCAATTGGTTAAACGACTCCTTGAGCCATCATTGCATCAGCAACTTTAATGAAACCTGCAACATTTGCTCCAGTTACATAATCAATATATCCATCTTCTCGTGTACCATACTTAACACAATCCGAGTGAATTGACTTCATAATGGTTTTTAACTTACCGTCTACTTCCTCTCTTGTCCAGCTATATCGCATTGAGTTTTGGCTCATTTCTAAACCTGAAACTGCAACTCCACCTGCATTAGAAGCTTTACCTGGAGAATACAATACTTTATTTTGTTCAAATACATGCATTGCTTCCGGAGTACAAGGCATGTTAGCGCCTTCTGTTACCGCTACAACTCCATTTGATACTAGAGTATTAGCATCAACTTCATGTAATTCATTTTGAGTCGCACATGGCAACGCAATATCACATTTTACACCCCAAGGTTTTTGACCTTCATGAAATTCAACACCATCATATTTGTCCGCTATTTCTTTTACTCTTCCTCTTCTTACATTCTTCAATTCTTTAATGAATTCAAGGTGTTCAGAATGAAAACCAGCAGATGCATGAACATAACCAGAAGAATCAGATACCGTAACAACTTTACCACCTAAATGAATCACTTTTTCTAAAGCATACTGAGCTACATTTCCAGAACCAGAAATTACGACAGTCTTTCCTTTAATACTTTCACCTTTTGTCTCTAACATATTATGAGTGAAATACACTGCACCATATCCAGTTGCTTCAGGGCGTATTAATGAACCACCAAATTCTCTACCTTTTCCAGTAAGAACACCAGTAAATTCATTTCTAATTCTTTTGTATTGCCCAAACATGAAACCAATTTCTCGTCCGCCAACACCTATATCACCAGCAGGAACGTCCGTGTCAGGACCAATATGACGACATAATTCCGTCATAAAGCTTTGACAAAACTTCATTACTTCATTATCCGATTTTCCTTTTGGATCAAAATCAGCTCCACCTTTTCCACCACCCATTGGCAATGTAGTTAAGCTGTTTTTAAATACCTGCTCGAAAGCCAAGAACTTAAGAATACTAATATCGACTGACGGATGAAAACGCAAACCACCTTTGTAAGGTCCAATTGCCGAATTCATTTCAATACGATATCCTCTATTAATTTGAACTTCGCCTTGATCATCAATCCACGGAACTCTAAACATTATTACACGCTCAGGCTCTACCATTCTCTCAAGAATCTTAGCTTGTTTATACTTTGGGTTTTCTTCTATAAAAGGAATAACTGTTTCAGCTACTTCTTGGACAGCTTGCAAAAACTCAGGTTGTTGCGCGTCTCTTTTACTAACAGACTCCATGAATTCATTCACTTGAGCCTCGTACTTATTACTTGCCATTTTTAATTTAAAAGGTTATTAAAAATGCGGCAAAAATACGTAAAATTGGAACTTTTGAGTGATAGACAGGAATTAGTACAAAGTACTGTAAAACAGAAAGATATACCTACCTGACCGTAAGAGTTGATTCGGTGTAAGATTCCTTTGTAAAATATACTGGTTTAAAGTTATAAACGTGGCGTTCATAACTGAATGCAATTACCTTAGTGATATAATCACCTTTTGTAAGCTTCAGAAGCTCTGTTTGGTCAAATGCAACACCACTAAAACCGCCAGAAGTAAGTTTTTCAATGATTAAAATACCATCAGTTGTTTCAATGCGAAACTTTACAGAATCTGCTAGTAAAATGGGATCTTTCACTCTCATATTATAAACAGTGTCGATAGACTTTACAAATGCTTTAGGTGAGACAATAGCTGAAATATCAGGAAACTCAACAGAACCAATATTCTCAACAATTGTTGGGAAATCGTTACCTCCTTCTGCACTCCACCTTACGCCTTCATTGAAATACCAAGAGGAATCTTCACTATGATAGGAATAAGAGTTGTCAGAATTGTTCGCAAGGTTTTGGCCATTAACATTCACAGCTCCTACAGCAACTAAAAAATTAGTTGTGTCATACATTGTAACTAATGCGCTTGCCTTTATATTCGTCAATACCCCAGGAGTTATTGGGTCAAATTCAAACCGATTTCTGGCGTAAAAGTATCCCTCCGCATCAGAAAAAGTAGGATAATCTTCAATAGGCTCTCGGTCTCCGGACTCTATAGTAACGTCTTCAGAGTAGGTATCGGTGCCCTCACCATTTTCTACAGTCAGAGAAACATTAAATGTTCCGCCTGTCAAAAACCTGTGCGTAGGACTAGTTGCTGTTATCTCATCAACTATTGCAGAATTATCATCAAAGTCCCATTCTAACTTAGTGATTTCACCAGCAGAGGTATTCGTGAAATGAACGATCCCACCATTCTCTTGAACAAATACAAAACTCGCTCTTGGTGGTTTTTGTTTACACGAAAACAACGCCAAACTTAAAAAGCCCACACAAAATAGAAATGAATACTTAACCTTTATCACTGAATTCAATTGAGACATAATTGGCTGTAAAATTAGCATTTTTTGAAAGTCATATATTGAAGTTTTTTAGATGCCTCTGAATCAATATAGATTGGTAATTGATTTCCAATAGTTTAGACCTATTTATTAGGCCTAAAAAAAGCTTGTTTAATACTATGGAAATTATCTACATTTGCAGCCCGATTTTTATAAGGTAAAAATGTCATCACACGTCAAAATATTTGCTGGTAGCGCCTCGGAAGAACTAGGAAAGAGTATTGCTCAAGCCTCTGGTTCTGAACTAGGCCAAGTATCTATGTTGCGTTTTAGTGATGGGGAATTTCAACCTTCATTCGAAGAAACTGTTCGTGGTGATTCAGTGTTTATTATTCAAAGTACCATTCCACCAGCTGATAATTTAATGGAGTTACTTCTGATGGTTGATGCTGCGAAAAGAGCGTCGGCCAAAGAAATAATTGCTGTTGTACCTTACCTTGGGTTTGCCCGACAAGACCGAAAAGATAAACCTCGTGTTGCGATTGGAGCAAAATTGGTTACCAATATGCTTTCGGCTGCAGGCATAACAAGGATAATAACAATGGACTTGCATGCAGATCAGATTCAAGGCTTTTTTGAAGTACCTGTCGACCACTTATATGCTAGTTCTATCTTTATACCCTATCTTCAATCAATTAATTTGGGCAACTTAATTATTGCTGCTCCTGATACAGGTGGTACAAAAAGAGCAAATTCTTATGCGAAATTTTTAGATTGTGGCCTGGCAATATGCTACAAACAACGTAAGAAGGCAAATGAGGTTGCTAACATGACGGTTATAGGTGACGTTGAAGGTAAAGATGTTGTATTGGTTGACGATTTAATTGACACTGCCGGAACACTCTCGAAGGCAGCTGACATGATGTTTGACCATGGCGCAAAATCAGTAAGAGCGCTAATTACTCATGCTGTACTAAGTGGCCCCGCCTACGAAAGAATAGAAAATTCAAAATTGACTGAGTTAGTTGTAACAGATACTATTCCGTTAAAACAACAGTCAGATAAAATTCGCGTACTTACAGTTGCGGATTTGTTTAGTAATGTAATAGAAAACGTAATTCACAAAAAATCAATTAGTTCACACTTTTTGATTTAAACAATAATAGAATAAGATGGAAGCAATTGCTATCAAAGGGTCAGCTAGAAAAGCTGTAGGAAAAAAAGATTCTAAGTCTTTAAGAAAAGAAGGAATGGTTCCTTGTGTTATCTATGGCGCAAACGATCCAATACATTTTGTAGTTGACGAAAGACATTTTAAAAACTTAGTTTACACTCCAAATGTTTATGTTGTTAACGTAGATGTTGACGGGAAAAACTTTACAACGTACCTTAAGGACATTCAATTTCACCCAGTAACGGACAGAATTGTACATGCGGACTTCTTCGAACCAAAAGAAGGTCAAGAGGTTAGCCTTAAAATCCCAGTAAGAACTACTGGAGCTGCAATTGGTGTTTTGAATGGTGGTAGAATGAGAATTCCACAAAGAAAAATTACGGTAAGAGGTTTACTCTCAGCGATGCCAGATAATGTGGAAATTGAAGTTTCAGAATTGAAAATTGGATCGGGTGTAAGAATCAGTGACCTTTCAATTCCAGGAGTGGAGTTTACTGATGCATCTAATAACTATGCTGTTTTCATTAAAACTGCTCGTGGAGCAATTGAAGATGAATTGGGCGAAGAAGAAGAGGAAGGCACGGAAGCTGCTGCAGAGGGTGAAGAGGCTCCAGCTGCTGAATCTGAAGCATAACTCTCATGAAGTATTTAGTTGTAGGCCTAGGAAATCCTGGTGCTGAGTACGAAAATACTAGACATAATATAGGTTTTTTGATATTGGACGCACTGGCTAGTGCGTCCGATTCTGTTTTTAGCCCAGACCGTTATGCCGATGTATCTTCAATCAAATCAAAAGGCCGTCAATTTATTCTTATAAAACCCTCAACATTTATGAACTTGAGCGGAAAGGCTGTTCGTTATTGGATGAAAAAAGAAAAAATCGATCTTGAAAATATTATTATCGTTACAGATGATCTAGCCTTACCTTTTGGGAAAATTCGAATTCGAAAAAAGGGAAGCGATGGTGGACATAACGGCCTAAAAAGCATAAATGAGTTACTGGGTACCCAGCAGTACAATCGTCTAAGATTTGGAATTGGAAGTGAGTTTAGTAAAGGAAAGCAAGTAGATTATGTGCTTGGACATTGGAACTCAGAAGAAACCAAGACCTTAAAAGAAAGAATAGAAATTGCTCAACAAGGAATTAAAGCTATTGGGTTAGCTGGAGTGAATAGAGCTATGGGTGATTATAATGGTCGATAAAGACAAACTTCCAAATTTGACTTATGCATTCTAAGAAGAGCTATCAAAGTCAAAGTACTAATGATCAGCGCTAACTAAATTCTTAATAATCGACACAAAAATAAATTCTGTAATCAGAATAGGAATTACCAACCATTGGATATATGGAAGTCCTTTTACATAAACGATATCGTGAATAAATGCAAATCCAATTGTGGTAATTGCAAGAATCAAAAAAGAATATCTCCATAAATTGGTTTTCCAGTTTAAATTCTTGAATTTAAAAGACAAAATTGGAATAGGAAGCACCATTAGTAAAGAAAGGCAAGCTCCTGCTAAGACGTAAAACCAAACGTTCGTAATAAACAGCATTATTCCTATATCGGTATTGTTCCAATAATAAATTTGAGAAAGGCTCACAAATTCTGCAACCGAATGCGGAATGTAAGAGTTTAGGAAATATTGCCAGTGCAACACAATTGGCAAGCCAGCGATAAAAATAGCTGCTGCTGGAGTAGGAATGCCAATAAACTCGTCTGATTGATTTTCATCAGTATTAAATTTAGCCAATCGTAATGCTCCAAACAAAGGAATTAAAAAACCAGTGCAAGCAAGAGCAAATGAAGTTATGGGTATTTCGGAAAAATTAGAAAAATAATGGCCTTGCGCAGAAAGAATGAGGTTGAACAATATGATTCCAGGTAAAACACCAAAAGTGACCATATCTGCCAGGCTATCTAATTGCTTTCCTAACTCTGAATGAGCACCTATCAATCTAGCAATCATTCCGTCAAAAAAATCGAAAAACCCACCAACAAAAATCATTACAGCTGCCCAATGCAAAGCTTCATGAAAGCTAAAATAGATGCCTAGTAAACCGCAAAATAAATTCGAAAGCGTGAATAAATTTGGAATGAAATTTTTAATCATTTGCATATTACAAATGAAAACTAAAAAACCGTTCGTTCATTAATCATATGCTCTTTACAATTTTTGTTGCAAATCATAGTTTAAAGTGCCAATCCATTTATATTAGCACTTGCTATGATTCGATTTATTCAGTCTAAAATAAAGCAACTAGTTTGGTTATTTGTATTAAGCCTAGCGGTCAGTTTTGGCAACGCTCAGGTAAGGAAATATTCCAATGAATTTCTTGCTATTGGTGTTGGAGCGCGATCTATGGCGCTTTCTAAGGCTACTGTAGCAACGGTCAATGATGTTACTAGTGGGTATTGGAATCCTGCTGGTTTAGCAGGCCTTAAAAAAGACTATGCGGTAGGATTAATGCATTCAGAATACTTTGCAGGCATTGCTAAATACGATTACGCGGCATTTGCAACTAAAATAGATGACCAGTCTAGTGTGGGGTTTTCATATATAAGGTTTGGTGTAGATGACATTCCAAACACAATTGATCTGGTAGATCAAAATGGAAATGTGAATTACGATAACATTACCTCCTTTGCTGCGGTTGACAATGCTTTTATTCTCTCCTATGCTAGGTCGTTACCTGTTGAGGGGCTTACAATTGGAGGAAGTGCAAAGGTAATTTATCGAAAAGTTGGTGATTTTGCTCAAGCTTGGGGGTTTGGTTTGGACGCAGGCGCACAATATTTATATAAAAAATGGCATTTTGGAGCAACGCTCAGAGACGTAACTTCTACTTTTAATGCATGGTCCTATAGCCTCAATCAACGCACAATAGAAGTTTTTGAGCAAACCAATAACGAAATTCCTGAGAATGGTTTAGAAATCACACTTCCAAGATTAATTTTAGGTGCTGGTAGACTTTTTAAAGTGAAAAAGTTTGGAGTTCAACCAGAAGTTAACATTGATATTACCTCTGATGGACAAAGGAATACTTTGATTCAGAGTGACCCTTTTAGTATTGACCCTTATATGGGATTAGAACTGAGTTGGAATGAAATTGTTTATTTAAGAAGTGGACTGGGTAACTTTCAAAAAATTCAAGCAGAGGTTGGTTCTCATAAAGTCACCACATTTGAACCAAATATTGGAATTGGGTTAAGCTTTAAAGGAGTAAGTATTGATTATGCTTTAACAGATATTGGAGATAATAGTGTAGCTTTATACTCTAACGTATTTTCACTTAAAATAGATTTCAATAAACCAAAGTGATGAAACTGTTTCGGTTTTTTCTACTGTTTCTTTTACCTTTTTTTAGTCAAGCTCAACCGCATGGAAATGAGTGGATTAATTACAATCAGCGCTATTTAAAAATCCCTGTTACTGTAAATGGAATTTATAAACTAGATTATGCTGTCTTAAATACAGAGCTGGCAGCAATTGGTGTTTCATTATCGGCCATAGACCCAAGAAACATTCAACTTTTTGGGCACGGAAAAGAACAACCTATTGAGGTTTTAGGTGAAAATGATGGAAACTTTTGGGTTTCTGACTATCTATTATTTCATGGTGAAAAAAATGACGGTTGGTTTGATGCTGGATTATATAGAGACCCTAACAAACCAAGATTAAACCCATATTTTAGTTTATTCAGCGATACCGCCTACTACTTCTTAACTTGGAATAGTCAGCTTCAAAATTCGAGATTTAAACCTTCAACGAATAAAAATTTTGCTTCAAAAACGAGCCAATCCTACTTTTTAGCGCAAAGTACCAGTCCCTTTACGAGTCAATACTCGGTAGGCGAAAAAGACGGAGCAGGAGTTGCTTCACCATTATTTGACCAAGGAGAAGGTTGGGCATCTCCCAACCATTGCAGCTCCTTCTGTACGTTTTACCTATTTGTCAACCCGGAATATTTATCAATCAACGGGTAGCCCAAACAGTTCTTTTAGCACTACTTTTTGGGTTCTGTCGCATCTAATTTAACTAAAATAATTATTTAGCTACATTTAGATCAAAAAGATATGTTCAAGCATCATTGTTTTCCAAAATCGATCATTTTACAAGCTGTTTATTTTAAATTACGTTTTA